>Ga0209536_100001638_pt1 | contig 36661 bp, 32 predicted proteins | sample DeeMarSeWOR28_12_FD_187461 | JGI IMG/M metagenome (GOLD analysis project Ga0209536, IMG submission 187461) | Marine sediment microbial communities from White Oak River estuary, North Carolina - WOR-2-8_12 (SPAdes) (version 2) | ecosystem: Environmental > Aquatic > Marine > Intertidal zone >... | reverse complement strand
TGACCCTCACCTGGCCCGAGTCGAGTCCCGCACTCGTGAACAGACCGTTGCCGGCACCGACGAACCGCACGAAGTTCTTGCCGACCGCGAAGCCAGTCTGGAGCAGCAGACTCGGACCGATCCCCGTCTCGGAATGCCCCCAGCTTCCCGGCGCGAGCCAGCCGGCAGCGACGATACGCGTGCTCAGATCGATGTCCTCGTTCCGCCCGAACCCGGAGTAGTACCTTAGCACGCGGAAGTGTGGCTCGAGCAGCTCCCCGAATACCCCGACCACGCCGGAGACGGAGTCCGGCACCAGGCTCGCATCGACATCGTACGGCAGGAACTCCTCTCGCTTCACCTGAGCGGCCACGCCTACCCGGACGTAGCCGCCGGGTCCTGCGACGGGTGCGTACACGACATCGAGTCGCTGGAGGAACAGGCGCCGACGGTACGTCTGCGAGGAATCGCCGTCGCGGAATTGCAGCAGACGCTGCACCCCAGCCTGCCCGATGAGCGTGAACGCCGTGCGGTCCTGCAAGGCCCGAAACGGCATCCCCACGCTCCAGGCACCGAAATCCCCGTCACTCAGATTGTCCCAGTACCCGCCGACGCCGAACCGCGAGCCGCGGATGCGCTCCACGTTCGCATTGAGCTGGAGCGCCGTGCGATCTGGCACGTCACGGTACACCGCTCCCACCGAGGCACCGGTGCCGAGGAAGTTGGTTTCCCGCGCGCCGAGCGCCCACGAGAGCTCCCCGGCGGTGAAGGACGCGTTCATAATGAGCTGCGTGCTCCAGCCGTCGTAGGTGTCCACGAGCACATCCACCATGCCTGAATCGGATGGAGCGGTGCTGATCACGACCTCGCGGAACAGCCCCCGTGCGCGGAGGTTGCGGGCCGACTCCGCCACCCGCGCGGAATCGTACCGTTCCCCCTGTTTGAACAGCAGCTCGTGGCGGACGACGGAGGGACGCGTCGTGTAATGCAGGCCGTTGGCCAGACGGAACAGGAAGTTTCCGGCCGCCTCGGTGGAGTCGAAGACGTTGTGCGTGCGGACGATGATCCGCTCGATGATGGGCGCCTCAGCCCGCTCGACCTCCTGCGCCGCAATGCGGCCCAGAGGCATCAGACTGACGACGATGGCGAGCGCACCGATCCCGCGCATGCAACCTCACGATTCCCGTCAACACAGCTCCGCCACCGATTCCAGCACGCGGTCGGGACGGATTCCACTCGTAGCCAGCGTATCCTCGTGGAACTTCCCGGTGCGCACCAGCCAGCCCTCGAGCCCTGCCCGCTGGGCGCCGTCGATATCGGCCCACAGATCGTCACCGACCATCGCGATGGGCGGCTGCGCGGCCGGGTGGACGCCGCGGTCCGCCGCTTCGCCATTCCGCCGCTCCGCCGTATCCAGCGATCCGACGGCGGCCTCGAAGAACTCACGGTTCGGCTTGCCGCAGATCGTGGCCTTCGCGCCCGTCGCATACTCCAACGCGGTGACGTACGCTCCGGCATCGACCTCGGGACCGGACGGTCCCTGCCAGTAGCGTCCCATCTGCAGCGCTACCAGTTGCGCACCGCCCATAACATAGCGGAACGCCTCGTTGAGCAGGGCGTGGGTCCAGCGCTCCCCAACGTCCCCGACGAGGACGGCATCGGGGGGCGCAGTCGGGCCGTCAGGCAGTGGGGCGGTTCCGCCCATGAGCTCGAAGTCTCGTAGGTCCTCCAGCGCATCGTCCGTCACGAACGGCGCGATACGTCGGATCCCTCGTCGCTTCATCCAATCCGCGCCGGCGTAGACGGCGGTGAACACCTCCTCGCGCTCGACCGCGATGCCGTGCCGGCGCAGCCGATCGACCACGCTCTGCCGGGAGCGGCGGGTGATGTTGGTGAGGATACGAAAGGGGAAACCCCGATGCCGCAGCCGCTCGACGACGGCGGCGGCACCGGGGATAGGACCGGCCTCGGTCAGTAGCGTCCCGTCAACATCGAGCAGGACACCGCTGAGGCGATCGATCAGTACTTCCCGAGATATCGGGCGACCTCCCACTGGCTCACCTGTCGCGTGTACTCCTTCCACTCCTCCCGCTTGGCGTCGAGGAACATCCGGTAGATGTGCTCGCCGAGCGCCTCGCGAACCACGGTGTCCTTCTCGAGGTAGTCGAGCGCTTCGTGGAGGTCGCGCGGCAGTTCGTCGATCCGATGCCGGCGGCGCTCACGCTGGCTCATGGTGAAGATGTTCTTGTTGACCGGATCCGGAGGCGTCAGCTCGTTCTCGACGCCGTCGAGCCCGCTGGCGAGCTGCACGCCGAGGCTCAGGTACGGGTTGGCCGACGGATCCGGCATCCTGAGCTCGCAGCGCGTGCCCGGCCCCCGGCGCTCCGGTACCCGGATCAGCGGCGAGCGATTCCGCGCGCTCCACGCCACGTTCACCGGCGCCTCATAGCCCGGAACTAGCCGCTTGTAGCTGTTCACCAGCGGATTCGTGATCGCGCAGAACCCGCGTGAATGCTTCAGCAGGCCGGCGATGTAGGCCAGCGCCACCGACGACAGGCCCCACTCGGCCTTCGGGTCGAAGAAGGCGTTTTTGCCAGCCTTGAACAGCGACTGATGGGTGTGCATACCGGAACCGTTCTGCCCGAAAATCGGCTTCGGCATGAAGGTGGCGATGAAGCCGTGCCGGTAAGCGATGTTGCGCACGATGAACTTGAACGTCGCCAGATTGTCCGCCGTCGTCAGCGCCGAGGCGTACTTGAAGTCCACCTCGTGCTGCCCCTCGGCGACCTCGTGGTGTCCCGCTTCCACCTCGAATCCGAGATCGACCAGATCGTGGATGATGAGGCGGCGGATGGGCTCGGCCTTGTCGACCGGCGCCAGGTCGAAGTACCCACCCGCGTCGTGCGTCTCGAGCGTGGGATCACCGTTCTCGTCGAGGTGGAAGATGAAGAATTCCGCCTCGACACCAGCCATCATCTCGTACCCCAGCGCGGACGCCCGGTCGATCTGGCGCTTGAGCGTCTGGCGCGGATCACCGGGGAACGGGGTCTCGTCGGGGTTGTAGACGTCGCAGATGAGGCGGGCCACCCGCCCACCCTCGTCGTCGTACGGAAAGATCTTGAACGTGTCGAGGTCCGGCTTGAGGATCATGTCGCTCTCCTCGATCCGGACGAACCCCTCGATCGAAGAACCGTCGAACATGATCTCGCCGGCCAGCGCTTTCTCGAACTGGCTCTTCGGCACTTCGACGTTCTTGTTGATCCCGGTGATGTCGCTGAACTGCAGGCGCAGGAAGTCGACCGAGAACTCGTCGATCAGCTTCAGAATGTCCCGGGCGGTCGCACCCCGGGTGTCGATGCTGTTGCCCCGAATGGAGGGCTTCTCCCCCCGGGCAGGGACGGTGAGTGACTTGCGCGGCGGCACGGACGGCTCCTTGTAACGGTGCGGGCTTGCTCGAACGGCGTGGCCGGCGGTGCCCCGCCAGCCGCGGAAACTCTACCTCGACACTTGCTTCGTGTCAAGCATTGCGTGCCTAGAACGCAGCAAGTGGCGTTCCATGGCAACGAAGTGTCGCAAATTCTGCCAAAGTGTACGGGGATCTGTGCAGAATGTGTGCGAAATCGTGGTCAGTGTGGCACCAGTGCTACTGGAGGGACTGGAGCAGATCCCACAGATTGCGGCCAGTCGAGAACTCGCGGAATCGGGCCTCGATGTCCCGCTCGTCCCACTCGAGAAACATCCAGCCCGACAGACGGTGGGTGTTGCCGGCAATGAAGTGGATCCGCCCCCGAACGACTCCGTCGGCAGGATCGGAAGCGAGCTCCAGCACGACGTCCCACCGTTCCTCTCCGATCTCCAACTCGCCCATCTGGCGGGCCCTGATCTCGCTCCACGGGGGATCGAACCGGCGCGGCTGTTTCTGCCCTTCGGTGTCCTTGCCCATGACGGCTACAGTAATGTGCGCCGGGCAGTGGCGCCAGCAACTATATTTCGGCCCTTCGCTCCGATACGCTGCCGACACGAACCCCGGACGACACCGGATATGAATGCACCGACCAAGAAGACCTGCTCGAGCTGTGGCGCCTCGATCAATGCCACGGCCCAGTTCTGTCACGCCTGTGGCGCCAAGCAAGGCGGGGAGTCGAAGCCCTTGTCCCCCGCCGTGCTCGGTATCCTGGCCCTGGCCGTAGTGTCCGTCGTAGCCGTGATCAGCTACAGCGTAGGGAAGTCCTCCACACCGCAGGCCGCACCGGGCGGAGCGGGTGCGCCCCTCGCCTCCGCTGCCGGCGGCGCGCCGCCGGACATCAGCAACATGACCCCACGTCAGCAGGCGGATGCGCTGTTCAACCGGGTGATGACGGCTCACGAGACTGGCGATTTTGCCGGGGTGAACCAGTTCGCCCCGATGGCGATCAACGCGTACAGCATGCTGGGCTCGCTCGACCCCGATGCCCACTACCACGTCGGCCTGATGAGCGCCATCACCGGCGGCCTCGATGAGGCGCAGGCTCGGGCCGACTCGATCGATGCGCAGGTGCCCAACCACCTGCTCGCCTCCATGCTGCGCAACTCTGCCGCACAGATGACCGGCGACGACTCGGCTGCGCTCGCGGCGAAGCGGGCGTTCCTCGAGCACTACGACGCGGAGATCGTGACCGGACGCCAGGAGTACCTCGACCATCAGCGATCGATCGAATCGTTCAAGACGCAAGCAGAGGAAGCGGTGCGCGGCGGGAGCTGACCCGGCGCACGCACGGCGTGATGCCGCACGGATCGACAAGAATGCGCAGGATCGGATTCGGCGGGGAGCTTCGGCTCCCCGTCGGCGTCGCAGCGGGCATGCTCGGCGTGCTCGTCACCGCCTGTACGACGCCGTCACGCCACCTGGCCGTGACCTCTGGCGCAGACGGTACTGTCGTGGCACTCGATGGCGAGCTTCGCACGATGGACACCGTACCCGTCTCCCATGACCGGCCGGGTCAGCCCATCGGTGCCTCGCTGGCCTATGACGGCACCACGCTGTTTGTTGCGAGGGCAACGGCCACGGCCGGCACCGTGGAACGCGCGCGGCTCGCCGACGGCGCCGTGCTCGATCGCGTCGATTTCTACGCGGGTACGCCCGTCATCGTGCATCCGCTGTTCGACGGCCGCACGGTCATGGTAGTGACCATCGAGCGGAGCGGGTCGTCCATGCGCGCAACCCTCCACTTCATGGGACTCGATCTGTCGTCCCAGACCTCGCCCATACCCGTGTGCGACACGAGGGTGCTGGGACTGGCCACCGTGCGCCCAAACGACCGCGTGTACCTCCTGTGCGATGGGGATCGGGTGGTGGAGGTCGACCGCCGGCTTCGTACCCTGATCACGACCGTGGACTTGCCCCGACCCACCACATCCGACCAGTCACCGTGTGGCGCCAGTGACATCGGCATCGCATCCACTGGATCCATCGTGTTCGCCCTCTGCGCCGAGACGGGTCGGCTGCTCTACCTCGACCGCGTGAGCTTGGATGCGATCGACTCCCTCGATGTGGGATACGGTGGCCAGTGGCTTGTGCGCGCACCCGACGGCCAGCATGTGGTCGTCGGGCGGCCTGACAGGCGAGAAGTCGTCGTAGCCGACGTGCGGCGCCGGGTCATTGTCGGACGGATCGCCACAGAGTACGCGCCGCTTGCAGCGGTAGTCGGCGCGGATAGCCGCACGGCGTACGTCGCAACCGGCATTCCCCGTGTACCCGGACGACTGCTGCATGTCGACCTGCAATCCGCAGCTGTGCGGACGGACGTGCCGACCGTGCCCATGCCCATCACCCTGTCCGCATGGCCCGGCGAGGAGAGCCCCGTGATGCGATGGGACGACTAGGGAGAAGGGAAACGTCACACCAGAGGTCCTTTCCCTTTCCCTTTCCCCTTTTCCCACCCAGCCTACCACTTCTTCACCCTCCCCAGCCGCGATGTTGTGACGGATTCGGCCGCCATCCCGCGGCGGACGACCAGCTTCGTGTTTGCCGCCCCGTGGCCGAACCCGTTTGGGTAGATCCGGATGACAGGTCGGCTCGCCTGGAGGGTCACGCCGCGGTCCGAGGGGCCCGGCCGCTCGAGAAACACGGAATCCGTGACACCTTCGTACACGGCACGGAGTGCGTCGGCCCCGAACTCCATCCGCACCATGGTGCCGCGATAGATGGCGGCGTAGCGCGCCTGCCGATAGAACGTCACGAGATCCCGCGCCGCACGCTCCGCCGCAAGGCGGTCGCGCACCGCCGCGAACCGTGGCACGGCGATCGCCGTGAGCACACCGATCATTGCGATCGCGATGAGCAGGTCGAGGAGGGAGAAGCCGTCTGTGCGCATGCGCGACGATGGCTCCAATAGGGTGTCACGTGGTAACCCTCATGGCGCCGCACGGATCTGAATCACGCTTCGTTGCCGCGCAGGGCTTGCCGACCCTCAGCGCCGCTTCCATACTTGGCGCTGATCGACCATGACCGACGTTCCCCGGCCGGAGGACCGAATCGCAATGGCAGGTACGGTGGGTAGCACCGATCCCCTCGTGAACCTGCGAGAGTATCGACAGCTCGCACCGTGGAGCCTGCGTGACCTCGCCTCGCTTGCCGCGGCCATTCTCGACTCGGCTGCGGTGCGGCCCATCAACGCCGCAGCTGCGGCGGCGCCGTCCGAGCGCACCATTCGATTCTACGTCTCTCGGCAGCTCGTGGACCCGCCCGAGGGACGCGGCACGGCTGCCACGTATACCTATCGTCATCTCTTGCAGGTGCTGGCGATCAAGCTGCGGCAGATGGAGGGAGCCACGCTGTCCCAGATCGCCGCGGAGTACGCGGTCACGACGGGCGACGTTCTGGAGCGCCGGGTCGCGGGCGTACTCGGTTCCGGCCTCCCCGCCCCCGGCGTCTTGCCACTGCTGAGTGAGAATGCACCTCCCCGCGGTCGGGCTGGCCAGGTCTTCCGCCAGGTAGGCGCCGAGGACCTGCCCACGCGGGGCGCGCCGTCGTCGACCTGGTATCGGCTCCCGGTGGCGGACGGCATCGAGTTGCACGTACGAGGTGACCATCCGGTCGCGAACAACGGTACGCTGCCGCCGGACGCCGCCGAAGCGGTGCGCCTCGCCCTGCACCGCGTGTCTCTGGCACATCGGGAGTCGCGCAGCGAACGCGGCCCGCCCGACCGAGCCGACAGCGGCACGTAGGCAGGTAGTGCCGCCGTTCCCCTACCTACCACTCCGGGAGTGCTGACATGGGCACGTGGATCTTCCTGATCATCATCATCGCCATCGTCTTCTGGGCGATCTCCGCATACAACACGCTGATCCGCATGAAAGGAGAAACACAGAACGCCTGGAAGCAGATCGACGTGCAGCTCAAGCGCCGTCACGACCTCATTCCCAACCTCGTCGAGGCGGTGAAGGGTGCAATGGAATTCGAGAAGGAGACGCTCGAGAGCGTGATCCAAGCTCGGAATCAGGCGGTGAAGATCCAGGCCGATGCCTCACCGACGGGCGGCGTGCAGGCGCTCGCCTCCGCGGAGGCCGCACTGGGCGCAGCGCTCTCGCGTCTGAACGTCGTCGTGGAGCGCTATCCGGACCTCAAGGCGACCACAAACGTCGGCCAGCTCCAGGAAGAGCTCACCTCGACCGAGAACCGGGTCGCCTTCGCGCGCCAGCTCTACAACGACACGGCGACGACCTACAACGTGAAGCAGCAACAGTTCCCGTGGAACCTGATCGCCGGTTTCGCCCGCGCCGAGCAGGTCGAGCTGTGGGAGATCACGGACGAGGCCGAGCGCGCAGTGCCGAAGGTCGATCTCTCGATGAAGCCGAAGGACGAGTGAGCGCCGCAGGCAACCTCTTTGAGCAGCAACGGGCGAACCGGCGGCGGTCCGCGGTGCTGGTCGCCGTCTTCGTGGCGTTCTTCGCCTGGGTGGGGTTCGGCGGTGACCTGGCGTATTACCTCTTCACGCTCGATGTCGAGGACGGCGCCTACCGCCACACGGTGCCCTGGATGGGGCTGGTCACGACGGCGATCGGGATCGTCATGGCATGGATCGCGTGGCAGCGTGGCCCGAAACAGGTCTTATGGGCGACGGGAGCCTGGCAGTTGCTCGATCCCAACACCTTGGAGGAGAAGCAGCTCGTCAACGTGGTCGAGGAGATGGCCATTGCCTCAGGTCTGCCGAAACCCAAGGTGTGGGTCGTGCCCGACAGAGACCCAAACGCCTTCGCCACCGGCATCAAGGAGCGGGATGCGCACGTCGCCGTCACCGAGGGGCTGATGAAGTCGCTCAGTCGCGACGAGCTCCAAGCCGTCGTGGCCCACGAGATGGCCCACATCCGCAACCATGACATGAAGCTCATGACGCTGCTCGCCGCCCTCGTCGGTGTGATCGCCCTCATGTCGGACGGCGCGCTGCGTATGATGCGGTTCGGCACGTTCGGCGGGCGTCGGGGAGGGGGCAGTCGAGGAGGCGGTGGCGGCGGCAAGAAAGGCGGCGGGGCCGGCGCGCTCGCCGTCATCGTCCTCGTGCTTTGGCTGGTCACGCTGATCCTGGCGCCACTGATCTCTCGGCTTCTGGCGCTCGGCGTGAGCCGGAAGCGCGAGTTCCTGGCCGATGCCACGGCCGCGCAGTTCACCCGCAATCCTGGCGCGCTCGCGGACGCCCTGCGCAAGATCGAGGACGCGGCCGCTCCCACGAAAGCGATCAAACGCGGAACGGCACATCTGTGCATCGCCGATCCGTTGGGGCGGCGGCTGACCGGCAAGGAAGGCTTTCTTGCCACTGCGTTCGCGACCCACCCGCCAATGGCCGTGCGGATCGCACGGCTCAAGGCCATGGCGTACGAGTACGAGAAGACCGGAGTCATCCCCGAGGAGGTCTGATCCTCTCCCTTCTCGATTGGGTTCTCTTGAGTGTCGCCGCGCTGCTCGCGGCCGGGCTGACACTGTGGACCGTCCGCCGTACGCGGCTTGCCATCCGGCGCTGGTTCAACCGGGCCGTGCTGCGAGCCGTGCGGCAGTTCCAAGTCCGCCTCGATCGCTACAAGCTCGTCAAGCGAAGCACGATCCAAGAGGAGCTTATCCGCGATCCCGAGGTACTCGCCGCCATCGCGGCCCACGCCCGTGAGCGCACGCTGACCGAGCACGACGTCACCCGACAGGTGGAGCGGTATCTCGACGAGATCGTGCCGCAGTTCAACGTGCTGTCCTACTACCGGTTCGGCTACAACCTCGCGCGCGTTCTCATCAACCTGCTGTACCGCGTGGACGCCAGCTACAGCGACCGCAAGGCGCTCAACGCCATTCCGCGCGACGATGTCGTCGTGTACCTCATGAACCACCGCTCGAACGCGGACTACGTAGTGGTGGCGTACGTGCTCGCGCGAGCCGTGAGCATCAGCTACGCGGTCGGGGAGTGGGCACGCGTCTGGCCGCTCGAATACGTATTCAAGTCGTTCGGGGCGTATTTCGTGAGGCGTGGGTTTCGCGACCCGCTGTACCACACGGTCCTGCGGCGCTACGTCCAGCTGATCACGCGGAACGGGGTCACCCAGGGGATCTTCCTCGAGGGCGGGCTCTCGCGTGACGGTGTCATGCGCCCTGCGAAGATCGGGCTGCTGGACGCCGTGGCTGGCACCGTGCGCACTTTTCCACCCGAGCGGGACATCAAGCTCGTACCGGTGGCGCTCAACTACGACAGGGTGCTGGAGGATCGCACGCTCATCGCCGAGCTGCTGGACGATCGGCGACGCCCGGGGCGACTCCGCCAGTTGGCAGGGGTGGCGCAATACGTCGGCTGGAATCTCGTGCGGCTCGCGACCGGCAATTTGCGGCGCTACGGGCGGGTCCACGTGCAGTTCGGCATGCCGATCTCCGTGCGTGCGTGGACGGCCGACCAACCTGGCCTGATCGACCTACCGCGAGAGGAGCGTCTTCCGGCCGTCCAGCGGCTCGCCGACCGGGTGCTCGCCGACATTGGCGGGCTGATCCCGGTCACGCCGGTACCACTGGTGGCGGCGAGCATCCTGTCGCTTCGCGGCAGCGTGCTCCGGGAACGCGATGTGCTCGAGCGGATCGACGCCTTCCGGGACGAACTGCTCCGCCGCGGGGCGACTCTGGTACAGCCCGAGCGAGGCGCCGACATCATCCTGGACCGGGCGTGGCGCACGCTCCGGATGCGGCGGCTGGTCGTGCGGGAGGGCGATTCGTACGTCGTCCTTCCGAAGCAGCGACCACTGCTCGAATACTACGCCAACTCGATCCGGCACCTCCTGCCGCAGCTCGACGCGGCACCGGTGATGACGCCTGCGCTGGAGCCGGATTCGACATTGCCGAAGTTGGGACGGTGGACGCGAAGCAAAGGGAGGAGGGAAGGGGAGGAGTGACGAGTGAAGGGTGAAGGGTGAAGGGTGCAGAATGCGGAATGCAGATTGGAGAATACAGAATGCAGCTGGGGAGGTGTACAGGCGCCGTGCACATCGCGACGGGTGCGACTAGCTTCCGCACAGCATGACGACACCGACCGACATTCCGTCGCTGACCGTCGGCGCGCGCGTGGAGGGCACGTTCCTCGTGCGCGAGGTGGACGTTCGCACGCAGGCCCAGGGCGAGCCGTTCACCATCCTCACCCTGGGCAACGCCACCGGCACGATCGCGACGGAGCCGTTCTGGGCCGAGAGGGCCGCCGAGGTGGCAGGGCTCGCGCGGGGTCACGCCGTGCAGGTGATCGCCGAGGTCGCCTCGTACCGCGACCGCAAGCAGCTCAAGGTCACGTCCATCCGGCACCTGCCGTCGGGCAGCGTCGACCTCGGCGCACTCGTTCCGTCGGTCGGAACCGTGGACCGCTACTGGAGCACGCTCGACGGGTGGCGCCGCGAGATCACGAAGCCCAGGCTGCGCGCGGTGGTCGATCTGTTCTACGAGGACGACGATTTCCGCCGCCGCTACGAGCAGTGCCCCGGGGCTACGTTCGGCCACCACGCGCTGCTGGGCGGCCTGCTCAAGCACACGGTCGAGGTCGCAGCGATCGCGCGGACCATCGCGAAGACCTCGGGCGCCGACATCGAGCTGGTTGTGGCCGGCGTGCTGCTGCACGACATCGGCAAGCTCGAGGCCTATACCTGGGACGGCACGTTCGACCAGACGGTCCGCGGCCGCTTGCTGGGCCACGTGGTCCTGGGTGCCATGATGCTGGATCGCCGGCTCGGTGAGACTTCTCCATCCGCGTGCACCGATCTCGAGCGCGACATTCTGCTGCATCTGATCCTGTCGCATCACGGGCGGCTCGAGTTCGGCAGCCCTATCACGCCGATGACGCTCGAGGCCGAGGTGCTGCACTGGGCGGACAACGCCAGCGCCAAGACCGACACCGTGGCCGACGCGCTGCGCGACGACGCGAACTTTGCGGCGGGTCCCGTGTCGTCCGGACTGCGCATGCTGGATTATCGGCGGTTCTGGCGGGGCACCTCCGACTGGGGCAGTCGGGCGGAATAGCCGATATCCAGCAGCCAACAGCCAATAGCCTGGCCGCCCGCCCCGCAGGCGAGCGGATCACCAGTCACCGACTACGGCACCGACTCCGCCGGGCGCCGCGTAAGCCGAATCGCGCCGAGACTGCGCCTCCAGAGACGGAGATGTTCTTCCATTTCATGACCGCGCCACTGCATGTGGCCCACGTACTGCGAGAACGCCCCCGATGAAGACACCGCCCCTCGAACGCGGCATGACCCCGCTCACCATCGGTCGCGAGGAGTTCAGGACGCTGGGCCACGATCTGGTGGACCGGATCGCCGACTTCCTCGACACGCTGCCCGACCGTCCGCTCACGCGCGGGGAGTCGCCGGAGGTGATCCGCGGGCTGCTCGAGGCCGATGCCGCGCTGCCGGAGGCGGGCAGCGATCCGGCCGAGCTGCTGCGCACCACGGCGGACCTCCTGATCGAGCACTCGCTGTTCAACGGCCACCCGAAGTTCTTCGGCTACATCACGGCGTCGCCCACGCCGATCGGGATTCTGGGCGATTTCCTGGCGTCGGCGGTCAATCCCAACGTCGGCGCGTGGACCCTCTCTCCCGTCGCGACGGAGATCGAGGCGCAGACCGTACGGTGGATCTCCGACCTGGTCGGGTTTCCGCGGGGCGGAGGGCTGCTCGTGAGCGGCGGCAACATGGCGAATCTCGTCGGGTTGCTCGCCGCCCGTGCCGCGGCCGCCGACTGGGACGTCCGTGCCGGAGGAATGACCGATGCGGCGGCACGCCCGCTCCGCGTGTACGCCTCCGCCGAGACCCACACCTGGATTCAAAAAGCCACCGACCTGGCTGGGCTCGGCACCAACGCCATCCGCTGGATCGCCACCGACAGCAAGCTCCGGATGGACGTTTCCGCTCTGCGCGCGACGATCGAGCGGGACCGTGACGCCGGCGACCTGTCGATGCTGGTGGTGGGCACCGCCGGCTCGGTGAGCACGGGGGCGGTCGATCCGCTGTTCGACATAGCCGCGCTCTGCCGCGAGCAGGGGATCTGGTTCCACGTGGACGGCGCCTACGGCGGCTTTGCCGTGGCCGTGCCGGGCACGCCGCCCGACCTCGAGGGCCTCCGGCTTGCCGACTCGGTGGCGCTCGACCCGCACAAGTGGCTGTACGCGCCGCTCGAGGCGGGATGCACGCTGGTGCGCGACCCTGAGACGCTCAGGCGCGCGTTCTCGTATCACCCGCCGTACTACCACTTCGGCGTTGAGGCCACCAACTACGTCGATTTCGGCCCGCAGAACTCGCGCGGTTTCCGCGCGCTCAAGGTGTGGCTGGCGCTGCGCCAGGCGGGACGCGAGGGCTACGTGCGGATGCTGGGCGACGACATCCGGCTCACGGAGCGGCTCTATGCGCTGGTCGATGCTCATTCCGAACTCGAGGCGCTCGCCCGGGAGCTGAGCATTGCCACGTTCCGTTACGTCCCGACCGACCTCGACGCCGCGCCCGGCTCGGCTGAACGTGAGGCGTACCTGAACCGCCTGAACGAGGCCCTGCTCGACCGGATTCAGCGCTCGGGCGAGGCGTTCGTGTCGCACACCGTGATCGACGGTCGCTATGTGCTCCGCACCTGTATCGTGAACCTCAACACGCGTGTCGAGGACATCGAGGCGCTGCCGGAGATCATCGTACGGTTAGGGCGGGAGACCCATGCCGAGCTTGGCGGCACGGAGGGGTGACCGAGCTCAATGGCCAACAGCCGTGGTCCAGTATCCCTATATCGAACAATCTCACAATGACGCGGCGTCCCCGCCGGGTTAGCGTTCACTGTGACCTTGGACATTCGATATTGGCCACTCGCCACTGGGCATTCCCATGAGTGAGATCCACGTCGTCTTCGGTGCCGGCCAGGTGGGGACGCAGCTCGCGGGACGACTCCTCACCGCGGGCAAGCACGTCCGTGTCGTGCGCCGCTCGGTCGGGCCGGTCGCGGAGGGCACTGAGCGCGTCCCGGGCGATGCCACCGACCGGGACCTGTGCGTACGGGCCGCCGACGGTGCAGCCGCGGTCTATCACTGCATGAACCCGAGCTACGACTCCGACCTGTGGGCCCGGGTGGTCCCGACCTTGATGGAGAACCTCATCGCCGCAGCCAGTGCCACGGGCGCGCGGCTTGTGGTGCTCGACAACCTCTACATGTACGGCAAGCCGTCCGGGCCGATCACGACCGACACCCCGTTCAACCCGGAGAGCCGCAAGGGTGAGATCCGGGCGCAGGCGTCGGACATGCTCGCGGAAGCCGAGCGGCGCGGCGACGTGCGGGCCGCGGTGGGCCGGGCGTCGGACTTCTTCGGCCCGGGCGGCCACGGCACCCACTTCGCCGACCGGTTCTGGAAGCCGGCCCTCGCGGGGAAGACGGTCTACACGCTGCTCGATCCCGATGCCACGCACTCCTACAATTACATCCCCGACGTCGCTGCGGGTCTCGCGGCCCTCGGGCTCGCCGAGGACGACGTGCTCGGCAAGACCTGGATGCTGCCGGCATGCGAGGCCACCACGGCGCGCGAGCTGGCGCAGCACTTCTCCACCGCACTCGGCCGCGAGATCCGGCTCGCGAAGACGCCGCGCATCGTCGTGAAGGGACTCGGCCTCTTCATGCCGATCGTGAAGGAGATCGACGAGATGCTGCACCAGTGGGAGGCGCCGTTCGTGATCGACGACCGGCCGCTCCGCGAGCGGTTCGGTATCGCGCCCACGCCGATGGACGAGGCGGCGCGGGAGACCGTGGCGTGGGCGAGGGAGGAGTACAGGTAGTCGAAAAGCGAGTATCGATTACAGACGGTGTGCACCAGTCTCCGGCAGGTCGCTCCGGCCGCTGCAGTGAGCGCCTTGTGTAAGCTGGTAGCCCGGCCACCGCCTCACTGACGCGCCCTCCGCGACCAGCCGTTCGACTGGTGCAGAGGTTCCCAAGCCCCCCCAGCCGACCACGATCGCCTCACTTCGCCATTCGACATTCCCCCAGTCGATATTGGATATTCGACTCTATCACCTGCCGAGCATCCGCCCCAGAAACTCCGCCGTCGCCCTTCCCACCGCCACGACGTTGGCCCAACGCATGAAGTGATGGGTGTCGTCGGGAACGACCAGCGTCTCGTGCGGCACACCGTGCTCCTCAAGCCGGCGCACCAGATCGGTGCTCTGGGCAAAACGCACGTTGCGGTCGTCGTCACCGTGGATCACGAGCACCGGCGAGTGCCACGTCGCCATCGACGACACCGGTGACGCCTGCCACGCCACCTCGAGCGCACGCTCGACGTCGGGCGCCTGCTCGTAGCCGTCGCGGTCGGTGTAGCCGCGGCCTGTCGTCCAATCGTGCACGCCGTGAACGTCCACGCCGGCCGCGAACAGATCCGAATCCCGCGCGAGTGCCAGCGCAGTGAGATAGCCGCCGTACGAGCCGCCGTAGATGCCGATGCGGGTTCCATCTACCTGGGGCAGCATCCGCAGATATTCCGCGCCGGCCTTCACGTCGAAGTACTCCGCCGCGCCGTCGCGGCCGGCATGGGGCGGTCGGTGAAACTCGTACCCGTAGCCGATGCCCAGCCGGAAGTTGACCGACAGCACCACGAAGCCCCGGCTCGCCAGGTACTGGTTCACCGCATAGGCGTTCGAGTAGTAGTCGGAGTAGTGCCAGCCGAGCAGCATCTGCCGCGGGGGGCCACCGTGGACGAAGATCACCGCGGGCTTCGGCGCGTCACCGCCCGATCGCTCGAACAGCTGCCCGTGCACCCGCACGCCGTCTTCCGCCTCGAAGACCACCTGCCGCGGCACGACCACATGCTCGGTCGGGAAATCCTCCGGAATCCGCTCGGTGGCGAGGAGCCGCTCCTCGCCGCCCGTGAGGGGGATAACGGCCGGGAGTGGCGGCCGCCGCGCGGTGGCGCCGATGTAGGCGAGCGTCTCCATGTCGCCCGTCACCACCGGCGTCCACTCGAGGCCATCCCCCGGCGTCATCACCGCGGGCTCCGCCGCGTCCACCGGCACTCTCACCACGTGGCGCCGGTCGATGTCGAGCGGGTCGTCGCCCGTGTTGGCCGCGAACACCAGCCAGCGGCCGTCGGGGCTCAGGGTGATGTACTCCGCCATGTAGTCGCCCGGTGTCAGCAGGAGCGGCTCACCGCCCGTCTCGGCAAGCGAGTACAGGTGTGGCCACCCGTCGTGATACGACAGAAACACGATGCGGCCGCCTGCCACCCAGTGGAGGTTCGTGCCTCCCTGCGTGGAGGGAACCGAGCCCCGCAGCGTCTCGGGCGCCTTCCACAGGCGCCGGCCTCGGCCGGTCGCCGCGTCGGCCACACGGATCTCCCACGGACGGTGCCGCCGCGCTAGCATCGAGTCGGGCGCACCGCCGGATCCCGGCTGCCGCACGAACGCGATGCGACCGCCGTCCGGCGACCAGCGCGGCGAGCGGTCGCGGTCGAACGCGGGCTCGAGCCACCGGATCGGCGTCGCCGAATCGGTGAACACGCCGACGAACGCGTGGTCCCCCCGCGAGCTGACGAACGCCAGCCGCGAGCCGTCGGGCGACCACCGGGGATCGCCGTTGCTGCCACGCGCGGTGAACAACTGCTGGGCGGACACGGAGCCGTCGACAGGCACAGTCCAGATCTGCCCGTCCTTCACGAACGCGACGAGGTCGCTCCCGGGCGAGACGACCGGCGACTCCCCGTCACCCAGCACCACGGGCTCACCGCCCGCGAACGGCACGCTCAGGATCTGCACCTGCGGGGACACGGGGCTGTGCGTGGGATTGACCGGTTCGTGGTCGTCCCAGTTGGAGCCGTGGTCCCCGCCCCGCACGTACACCACCCACCGGCCGTCGGGCGAGACGGCGATGCTCGTCAGCTCCTGCCCGTCGTCGGTCGTGTAGTCGGTCAGACGGCGCGGCGCGAACTCCGGTCCCTCCGCGACATAGACGTTCCTGAGGCCCTGTTCATTGAACGCCCACGCGATACGCGCGCCCGTCGCCGCGGCCGCAAGCCCCGACGGGAAGGGGTACGAGCGCACCTGCTCGAAGGTGAACTCCCAATTGGCCCCGCGCTGCGCTGCAGCAGGCGGTACGAGGACGCCGGTAATCAAAACGACGAGACTCAAACGACTCAGCATAGTGCATTGGCCTCCATTGAGGCGCACAGCCAATGTCGCGGTCACGAGAGCTGCGACATTGGACATTCCCCCAGTCGACATTCAATATTCGCTCGGTCGCGCTCCCGTTACTGCTCGAGGCTACGCATCCGTACCTGCTGAATCAGCGGCTCTTTCTCCGGCGAGAGCGTGAAGAAGACCTCGATGCTCTTGCGCTCTCCCTCGAGCACGAACGTGCCGCGCAACTGATTGAGCGGCTGAATCTCGCCCACGTGCTCGATCGGTCCTGCCTCGCCGTAGAGCTGCCGTGTCCGCTCCACGACGTCGCTCAGGCGATTGTCCATGAAGAAGTTTTCGGCGAAGAGGCCCGAGCGTTCGGCCCCCTCCCAGTCCGGCAGCAGGGACACAAGTTGGTCCTTGCGCGTCTGGAGGATGTCCGACGCGGGCAGCTCGCGAGGCTCGAGCCCGGCCAGTGCCACGATCGTATCGAGCACTGCCAGGTTGATCGTACTGGTGCCGCCGTAGGTCCGGTTGTCGAACGACATCACGGCGAGGCCGTAGTGGGGCAGCATCGTCCAGTTACTGCCGAATCCGGGCAGGCCGCCACTGTGGCCGAGGGTGACCGTGCCGTCGCAGTCCTCCATCCAGCGCAGTCCGTACGCGTATGCCGCCGCTGCCGGGCACGGACGACCGTTCGGATGCCGGAAGTCCGGCAGCAGAGAGGCAAACCGCCACGGCTGGTGCATCTCCCTGAGGGAGGCTCGGGTGAGCGGGCCGTCGTCCGGAGCGCTCCGGGGCGGCCAGGCGGAGAGGTGCAGCGCGACGTAGGCTGCGAAATCCTCGATCGAGGTGATGAGACCACCCATCGCTCCGAAGGAGCCATGGCGCTCGAGCGGGATGTTCACCCACGACTCGTCGATCCAGGCGTAGCCGAGCGCGAGGCGATTGGCCGGGGCCCGTTCGTAGTCCCAGACGGTGCTGTGCATTCCCAGCGGCTCGAACAGGTGCTGCCGGGTGTAGTCGCGGAAGTCCATGCCCGAGACGACCTGGACGATCTGACCGAGCAGGGCAAACCCGAGGTTGCTGTACTCGTACGCGATACCGGGCACGTTGGAGAACGACACGCCACCGGCCATCAAGGCCCGCAGCTCCCCGTCCGAGTCGGCCAGTTGGCGGTCCCCCCACGGGTTGTCCTCGGGGAAGCCCGCCGAGTGCGTGAGCAGATGGCGGATGGTGATCGTGGGTGCGTCGGTGCTGAGGTAGCGTAGCTCCGTCATCTCGGGCACGTACAGCGACGCTGGATCGTCGAGATCGAGCTTTCCCTCGTCCCTGAGCTGGAGAATCGCCAGCGCCGTGACGCTCTTGCTCATCGATGCGATCCGGAACAGCGTCTCCGTGCCCGCCGGGATCTCCCCCTCGATGTTGGCCAGGCCCAGGCTCCCTGAGTAGAGCAACTCGCCGTCGAGCACGATGCCGTAGGCGAACCCCGGCATGTGCTGTTGCGCTGCATAGTCGCGGAACATCCCCTCCACAGCCGACGCCGTCGCCTTCACCTTGTCGGCACGGTGGGGGTCGGTGAACGCCGCAGGCTCCTGCGCCTGAAGCGTCGTGGCCACGAGGGCGCTGAGGACGAGAACGCGCATGGTCGGCACCTGAATGACGTCGGGATGAGCACGGTGGGGAGCGGTCGCCGGATACATACGCCGTATCCTGTGCCGGCGTCCCTGGGTCCGCCAGGGTATTGCCTGGCACGCAGCATGCTGTCGGAAGACCATGATTCCCGGTCCGCGCTGACACTTCGGACCGGGTATCGTACTCAACGAGAACTAGCTGAACGACGGAGCGCACGTGATGACACCTCCCAAGTGCCGAATGGGACTATGCGGACTCATGCTGCTGACGGCGGCGTGTGGCGGTACCGGAAGTGCATCGGACACGGTCGAGAACAACGTCGTCGACGTCGTCGCGCGCGGTCTGACGTTCGAAGCCCCTGACGCCGTACCGGCTGGCTGGACCACGTTCCGATTCCGGAACGAGTCCGCAATGACACACTTCGCGCTCATCGAGCGCCTACCCGAAGGGATAGGGATCGAGCACCAACAGGTAGACGTCGCGCCCATCTTCCAGGAGGGAATGAACTTGCTGGCGGCGGGAGACACGGACGCCGCGATGGCGGCGTTCGGTACGCTGCCCGAGTGGTTCGGACAGGTCGTCTTCCTCGGCGGTCCTGGCCTGCTCGCGCCCGGTCGTACTGCGGAGACTGCCGTCTACCTCGAGCCCGGCACCTATCTGCTGGAGTGCTACGTGAAGACGGGCGGTGTGTTCCACAGCTATAACCCCGATCCGGCGACGTTCGGCATGGTGCACGAGTTCACCGTGACCGGTGCCCCGGCCGATACGACCGCACCCGGAGCCGCACTGGAGTTGACGCTGTCGAGCGAGCGGGGAATCGTGATGGCCGGTGCTCCCGTCGTCGGGCAGCACACCGTGGCTGTACGGTTCGCGGATCAGGCGGTGCACGAGAACTTCGTCGGCCACGACGTCCATCTCGCACGGCTCACCGATACGACGGACATCGACGCGCTGGCCGCATGGATGGACTGGACCCGCCCCGGAGGGCTCGAGACACCCGCACCGGTCGAGTTCGTCGGCGGTGTCAACGAGATGCCGGCGGGCACGACCGGCTATTTCACCATCCGACTGGAGCCGGGCCGCTATGCCTGGATCGCCGAGGTGCCGGATCCGGCCAGCAAAGGCATGCTGACGGTCTTCACCGTCCCTTCCGGGGATGGCGGGGGCACAGATGTCGGCCGCGACCGACACCCGCCCCCGCTGGAGAGAGAAGCGGACTGACCGGGCCCGGAGGTCCGAGGGGGAGCGTGCGACCAGCTTGACCCGACCGCAGTTGATATCCCGGGCAGCGGCACTCGAGTCCCCCGTCGCCGCCTCGAACGCGATTGCGAGACCGATCTGTGCCGTCGGCACGAACTGCTCACGCCCGGTCACGAGCACACGTCCGACGGCTCGCGTTTGGCGCACCAGAAACCGCGTACTCGATGCCCGCCTACTCCAGCAGCTGCACCGCCTGCCGAATCTGTCCGAGCTCGTCCTTGATGGCTCCAAGTAGCTGACGCTCCTTTGGACCGTGCGCCGAACTGGCGAGGAGATCGAGAGCGCAGCCGATCGCTGCAACAGCAGCCCGCAGCTCGCTCGACGCGGCGAGCCGGCGTGCGTCGGGGCCGACTGGCATTGTGAACCAGGGAGTCATGGCCTACGATGGTGTCAGAGGGCTGAGGAAGCGATACCGGTCCGTTGACGGCAGGATCGAAACATCACGGTCCCGAGGAGATCGCCATGCGAGGTATCCCGCTGTGCTTGCTGTTGTGTGCGCTCGCCCTGGGCTGCGGCGGGGCGGAGGAGAATCCGGCCGACGCGGCCTTGCGTGACGTGGCCGCGATCCGCGCGCTCATCGACCGTGCGCAGGACGCGAACAATGCCGGCGATATCACCGGGTGGGTGGAGCTTTTCGAGGAAGGGGCGGTGTACATGCCGCCGGGCATGGACCCCGTCACGACGCGCCAAGGTCTGGAAGACGCCGCCGTGTCGGGCTTCTCGCGCTACCGCTCCAACATCCGCATTGCCGTGGATGAGATCGAGGTCCTGGGCGACTGGGCGTTCGCACGCACGACGATCTCCGGCACGGCCACACCGTACGGTGACGGCAATCCGGTGGTGATCGATGTGAAGGCCCTCCAGATCCTCAGACGCCAACCGGACGGGGGCTGGAAGGTGAGCCGCTACATCAACAACCGGAACGGGTGACCTACCGCTACCTGCCGCACACGGCCGACATCAAGGTCGCAATCGAGGGTCGCTCGTTCGATGAGCTGCTCGCTGACGGCGTGCTGATCACCCGCGAGCTGCTCGCCGGCGACGGGCCGGTCGTGCCACGCGAGCAGCGGCGCCTTCACGTCGCGGGTCCGGACGCTCAGGAAACGTTCCTGGCCTTCCTGCGCGAACTCCTGTTCCTGCATGCGATGGATGCATTTCTTCCGTCGACGTTTCTGCCCGATTCGGTTGCGGAAACCGCGGTCAGCGGATTGCTCGCCGGGGAGCCCTTTGACGAAGAACGGCACGAACAGCAGCCGGAGGTGAAGGCGGTGACGCGTCACGGACTCGTCGTGGAGCCTCGCGCCGACGGATGGCACGCGGAGGTGGTATTCGACGTCTGATGGACGGGCGGTCGGACGGACCGCCGGACCTCCCGCTTCAGCGGGCCGCCGGCTCGCGGGCCGCAGATGATCGTTTCATCGGCCGGATCCCAGTGGCGCTCCTACGGCAGGCCGGACACTCAACGTCAACCTCGGTGAGCTGCCACGCGCTTCCCTTCGGCAGCCCCTCGAAGGTACGGCGCGTCACGCCCTCTGCGTTGGGTCGCTCAGCCTTGGCCAGCAGCACCCGCATGACCACGCTGTCGCGCGGGCACCGGATGGTGGTCGCGTCGAGCCCGGCTTGCTGGGCGATCTTCTGAATGCCAATCGGCGTGTAGTCGGACACGTACGTTCGATGTGGGCTCCAGTAATCGGTTGCCTGCCGCCATCCGACCGGGAGGGGTGCCGAACAGCAGGCACGGGCCATCAAACTAGATCACCGCAGTGAAGGCGCAAGCGCCGACCTTTCTTCGGCAGCAAGGCCCGGTGTGCATCGCAGTGTGGAGGATACGACGTCCTCTTTGCGTACGTCGACCGGATTTATCCACCGCATGTGGACGTGTGGAGAACCTGGACCGCCTGCCTGTGGATCGGCATGTGGACGACGGGAGAGATGGGCGGTCGCCGACATCGAGCGACACGACAGACAGAAGTGGACCCGCAACTGATACCTACCGCTGCACCGCCGCACGAAAACGCGGGGCACGGACCAGCCGTACCCCGCGTCGCGTCACTGCGCGTGCAGTGCGTAGCTATCCGCGCTGGCTCGACGGCGGCACCATGCCCTTGAGGCGCATGTACGTGACCAGGTTGCCGTAGTGCTCAGCGACGTGCGTGACATTGAAGTTGAGCACCCACAACCTGCTGCCTTCGCGGCCGAAGAACGTCGTTTGCTCCATGGCCTTCGACTCCGGCATCGCGTACGCCTTGTCGCAGTAGGCGAACGACGCCTTGACGGCCTCGACCAACTCAGCCTTCGACGTCATCTCCTCTGCATTCGGCATACTGGGCCGCTCCTCGCCCATGGCACCGGCACAGAACGCATACCCGGCGCCAGCGACGTGGCCGATCATCTGGCCGAACGTGCGCACTTCGGGTGTCGGCTGATACCCGTAGTCTGCTTCAGGCATCTGCTCGGCCGAGGCGATGATCCAGCCCTTGAACTGCTCGTACAGGGGCTTGATCGAGTTGATGCCGACGGCCTGGTGGCCCTGGCCCATTCCCTGGGCGGCGGCGGCGGCGGGAAAAGCGGCCATGGCGGCGGCAATCGCGAGCATACGGATCTGCATGGGGAGGTCTCCTGTTCGGGATCGACTGACGAGGATCGCCAGTTCCGGCCGGTCTGGCAAGGGGGGACGTCCGAGCGCAACCCTCGCCGTTCTGCAAAGCTCCATCCGGTACCATCGTGCGTGGAACACGACCTTCGAGCCCCTGGTCGACAAGCTGATCTGCGCGCTCCACACAGCGGGACGTTCGGGTGGTCGTCGCCGAGAAGGCAGCGGTAGCCGCACGTATCCTGTCCAGACCGGGGAGGCCGGCAAGCAGTCCAAGCCTTTCCACCGCCACCCCTCACTGTTCACCCTTCACTCTTCACTCTTCACTCTTCACTCTTCACTCTGCTCCGTCCTCCCTGCTCCCTCGGTACCTCCGCCGCGCAGGTGGGTGTCGAGGAACTCCAGGATCGCCGTGTATCCGTGGATCTCGTTCTCCTTCCGGACGAACCCGTGTCCCTCGTCCGGGAAGACGATGTACTCGACCGGCACACCGTTCGCGCGAGCGGCTTCGACGATCTCGTCGGATTCGACCTGAAGGACACGGGGGTCATTCGCGCCCTGGAGCACCATGAGCGGCACGCGGATGCTGTCGGCGTTGAACAGCGGCGAGATGCGGTGCAGCCGCACACTGTCGCTGGCCGGATCGCCCATTTCCTGATACAGTGCCTCACGGAATGCCTCCCACCAGGGTGGGATGCTGGTGAGGGTCCGCAGCCAGTTGGATATCCCGAACAGATCGACGCCGACGGCAAACTCGTCCGGCGCCAGCGTGAGCGCGGCGAGCACCATGTAGCCGCCGTAACTCCCCCCGATGATCCCGATGCGGGTCGCATCAACGTAGCCCAACGCGCCGAGCATCTGCTTGCTGGCCACCACGTCACCCAGGTCGGCCTCCCCGTGCCGCTGATCGTCCATGCGGTAGAAGGTCTTCCCGTACCCGGAGCTGCCGCGGTTGTTGATGTCGAACAGCACGTAGCCGTGATTCACCAGGGCCTGTTTGAGCGGCGAGTACCCGACCATCGCCTGTCCGCCGGGACCGCCGTGGACGATCACGAGCGCCGGCGCGGGCTCCACCCTCGTCACGTGATGCGGCGTGTAGAGCAGCCCAGGAATCGATGTACCGTCGTATGAGTCGAACCAGACGTGCTCGGGGGTGACGAGGTCTTCGCGGGCGATTGCAGGACTCAGCGCGTCGGTGAGGCGCGTCGGCGTTCCGTCCATCGGACCGGTCCAGAGGTCGCTTGGCGTCGAACCGTCGGTGTTGTAGAACGCGATATAGGCGTCGTCCGGCGAGATGCTGAATCCCTGGATCAACCCGTCGGGCATGCCGTCCAGCCGGACTTCTCTCAGGGTGGCAGCGTCGTACACGCGGACTTGAAGCCGCGCCTCCTCGTTCGTCGCGACGACGAGATAGCTCCCACTCCTGGAGTAGCCCGCTCCCAGCACCTCGTGGTCGGGAGCGAGCAGGGTCGTGACCTCGCCCGTTGCGACGTCGTAGTGTTTGAGCGCCGAGTACTCACCACCCTGGTCGTTCGTGAAGAGCAGGGCCGATCCATCGGGCGTGAAATCTGCCGGGGAGTTGGAGACTTGTCCGTCGTGCTCGGTGATGTTGACGGTCGTGCCGTCGACACGGTCGTGCAGGAAGATGTCGGCGTCGGACGTGGTGTACGGCCGAACGAGAGCGATGTAGCGCCTGTCCGGCGAGATCGGTCCCGGCAGGAAACCCTCGTCGTTCCGGTAGAACATCGTGCGTGCGTAGCCGTCGGTGGCGAGCTCGTAGACGTCGAAGGCCTGCGGGTTGCGCGCATTCGACTGCACGAAGAAGGATGCCTCGTCGTCAGCCCAACCCGCAAAGCTCGCGTTGAGGTTCTCCCCGGGTGTCAGATCGGTGACGGTCCCGTCCGGATCCTGCACGTACAGATGGCTCAGTTCGTTGCCGCCTTGGTCGCTCGCGTAGAGAAACCGGCCGTCCTCGGGAAAGAACGACGCGGCGAAGATCGCGTCGGTCGTGGATGCCGTGAGTTGCTCGGGCTCGCCTCCAGCCACCGCGAACGCCCAGACATTGAACACGCCTGATCGGTTTGACGAGACCAGAATGCGAGTGTTGTCGTGCGAGAAGGAACCGCCGAAGTACTGATCGTTCTCGTAGAACTGCTCGACCGAGTACTGCCGGACCTCGCGGCTTTGGTCGATTGCGCAGGCGGAGAGGACCAGGAGCACCGCCCCTCCGGCATGCAGGAATGACGATCGGGACATGGCCAGTCTCCCCGAATGGCAGATGGCTTTAGGAAATAGCCAGTCTCGACAATGTGAGGTGCCTGAGCCGCGGGCGCCAGGGGAGACGTGTATTCGGTCTAGATTGGTCCCACTTCGCGGTCACGCGATGGAGGTAGGACACAACCGCCGGAAGAGCTCATATCTCCAGTCGTCTCCACCGTTCGCTCTGCAGCCAGAACAACGACAGCATGAAGCACGCGAGCCATCCCAGGATCTCGCCCACCCAGATGGCGGCCAGCGGCAGGCCGAGGACGATGGCGGCGGAATACACATAGGCGAGCACCGTCGTCGAGAGGACGAGCTCGATCAACAGGGTCGTTCGGGTATCGCCAGTGCCGGCTACTGCGGCGAACACCATCTCCGCCGGGATGACGATCATGACGGCGAGGCTGACCACCCGAAGACTGGAGATGGATCCCTCGAGGACGGTCGGGTCGGACGTGAAGGCCGCCAGCGGTAGCTCGGGGACGGCCGCCGCGAGTGCCAGGAATGGAAGGACCACGGCCGCAGACCATCCCATGGCGCGGCGCACCACCGCACCGATCCGCCGGGAGTCGTCTTGACCGATGAAATTGCTCACCATGGTGGTCGTCGTTTCCGAAAAGCCGTCGATCGGTAGCAGAAAGAGTGCGTAGATACTGTAAATGATGTTGGCACCAGCCAGGGCGCCTTCACCTACGTGTTCGACGATCACGAAGAACAGGAACCAGCGCGCCGTGCCGAGGAGCGTCTCGAGCGCAACCGGCCAGGACACGCGCAGCATCACCCTCCCCAGTGTGGGGCTCGGTCGCCCAAGTCTGAACAGCCCGAACCGACGGACGTCTCCCTTCCACACCGCGTAGACCGTCAGGAACAGGAAGGTGACGATCTCGGCAAACAGGGAACCGAATGCGGCGCCCCGAATCCCGAGCTCGGGAAAGCCGAACTTCCCGAAGATCAGGACATAGTCCAGGGCGACGTTCGTGAGGGCCAGGGCCGTCGTGGCTCCGATGAGCACACGCGTCCGGGCGATACCGACGTAGAAGGCACTGTAGGCCAGGTTGAGCGAGTGGAAGAAGACGGCAAAGGCAATGATGCCGAGGAACGCGTCTACCGCCGCCTGAACCTCGGCTGAGCGTAGGAGCCAGCTGGTAGCGAAGGGCGAGGCGAACTTGATGACCAGGAAGAGCACGACCGACGTTGCGAGCAGCAGTCCCGTGCCGTGATTGAACGCGCCGCCGATTCCTCGCTCACTCGCTTGCCCTGCGCGGCGGGCACAGATGATCTGTATCCCGTCACCCAGCCCGAAGGTGAAGAAGCTGACGACCTCGTAGATCGTGGCGGCCAGCGCCACCGCCCCGAGCTCGATCGTGCCGTACCGGGCGAGGAAGATGGTGTCGGTGACGTCGACGATCGTCTCGTTCGCCCCGGCGATGATGATGGGGAGCGAGATCGCCCAGAGAGTCCGGGATGAGAGCTGGAGCTTCATGCACCGCCTTCGGGCCCGAGCACGGAAGCAGCTTCACCGCATCATAGTAGTGCGTCGGGCACCCGCCGGCGACGGTCGACGCGTCCGGGACTGCCGCGCCTGGTGACTACAAGAGTGCGAACTCGTACGAGTATCGATTCAAGTGCATCACCATGCAGGACAGCAGCGCGCCGCCTTTCATGTATTCAGTCAGATTGAAGAAGTTGACCTCGAATCCGTGCTCCACGGCGATATCCTGCAATCGCCGGTTCTTGTTGAGCTCGTCCGTGTACTCCTTGGTGCCGGCCTTCAACTCGTTGATGTGCGAAGAGTTCATGATGGTGTTCGACAGCCGAACGGAGTTGCAAACACCGGCGAAGCAGTCGTCGACGGAGACATCGATGATGTTGGTGTGCTTTTCGAGCTCGGCCACTTCGTCTTCCGTGTACATCTCGGTGCAGACCAGCGTTTCTTCGCGCGTGAGTGGGAAAATCGTACAGTCGAGATGGTAGAGATATGGCTCCGTCTCTTCGAGCTTGATGACCGTCATGTCGAACTGCTCTTCCATCCACTCGAATGCCGCCCGCTCGGACCGGATTCCATAGCCTCCCACGTACACGTTGTCATGCAAGTGCTTCAACTCCGCCTCGCCCTCGAACTTGTACGGGGGCTGGATCACCTTGTAGCCCAGCGAGTCGAAGAACGCGGCGCCGACATCCGCCTCACGCACGCGCGGCTCCGACGTGAAGTTGGACACGACCACGGTATTGCGCTTGGGGAGATGCTCGAGCACGCAGCCGACGTTGGCAGTGAAGACCAGATCCTGAAGCTCGCAATCGCCGGGGCTCGGAAGGAGATAGACCAGCGCCTCCGACGCGATGAAGTGATAGACGTTGAGGAACTGATGCAGCGCCTTCTTGAAGTCGGGTTGCCGTTCCTCATCCGACAGATCTTCCATCCAGGCGTTGTTCGCCACTGCTGTGGAGTAGCACAGCGGGACGCTCAGTACGTATGCGGGCTTGGCCAACTGCGTGGGGTTGAGAGCTTCTGATGGTGCCCGCTTCACGTGCGGCTCGTAGGTGGGCCTGAAGGGGGTCGTCGTCACGCTGCTGACGGTAGCCATGGTCCGCTTCCTTCCGGTGGTCGATTACGAGCGTCCAGCCCACGACGTCGCCGGCACTCCATGTCGGCGGTCGGATAGGGCAACTACGCCATTGCGGGGACGGCACCGTACCGCCCCCCTCATGTGCTACTTCGGGCTGACTTCCAGGAGCGGGTCCAATCCGCCCTCGACGTGCACGCCCGAAGGGAATACCGGTGTGAAATCGAATCGCTCGGAGAGCGGCACGATCAAATCGACCTGCGAGCCGTACCGGACGACGGAGAACCGCTCGTTCTGCATGAAGGGCCAGTTCTGCTTCAACTGGAACGGCATGATGCAGTCCACGTCGTAGTCGGCGATCTGGAGGATGTAGTAGCTCTGTCCGAGATCCGGCGCCCACACCCGATTCAGCATGCGCTGGTTGTTGTGGAGGTAGTCAGCCCGCTTCACGTCGATGCGCAACTCACTGACGAGGGCTTTTTCGACCGGGAGCATCGGATAGTTGAACGTGTCGATCTCCTCCAACTCCTTGTAGGTGATCCGGCCGGGATACGGCACACGGTTTACATGGACGTCGAAGAACGTCATGAAGATGCCGATCACGATGCTACGCTTGTCGTAGGACGGGTCCCGCATGGCGTCCTGCAACGAGTAACGCTTTCCCTTGATGTCGACGATCGGCTCGTCGGGATCGACCGTCAGTTGATACAGGACGATGCCGTCAGCAGGGGAGAAGAAGTAGCTGGTATCGGAATAGTTGGGACGTGTAGGATCGCGGAAGAAGAACTCCTGTGACAGCCAGGCCAGCGACTTGTCCCTGACGGTGGCAACGTCCTGCTCGACCCAGTCCTTCAGGCTCTTGGCCATTGTTCAATCCCTATACTCGTCATCGGAGAACGACGCTTGCAAGCAGCACTCCCATGCGCGGGGCCGCCCGGATGTGAAACCGATCGCATTGACCGCTCGCGGGTGGGACGTTCGTCTCAGCGTTTTGAGCGCAATGACGCATATCACATTCCATGCGGATCGCGCGAGCCCCGAACGCGCCCCCTATGGATTCCCGCAGCCTGGGCACACGAGCCGTGGCGTGACTGCCGCGCTCGCTGCACGGACACGACATCAAAATCAAACGCGAACTGCAGGCGCAGTGTCGCGACAGCGCGCGTCACGCTGCTGAATCGCTGGCAGCCCGACGAATGGGATCGGGAAACGCCTGACGGGCGGACTCGGCTACCCGCCTGATCGGCGATTCGCAAAACGGGTAGGGATGGTGTGGCGGGCTTCACCGGCAGCCGCCGCGTGCACACCTTCCGGGGTATACTGGACAAGTTGACTACGTAATGGAGTCGCCCGTGGCGAACACCTTCGGTCTCCAGCCGCTGCTGCCGTGCGCGCTCGCTCGCGGCATCGGCGCTCGCAACCGGCAACGCACATGATCGAGGCACGTGAAGCCCTCCGGCGGTTGCAAGCCGGCAATCGCTGCTTTGCAGCGGGCGCCGCCACGGGAGACCCCCGGACCAGTGAGATACGCCGGGCCGAGCTCTTGGGCGGCCAGCAGCCCTTTGCCATTATCCTCGGGTGCTCGGACTCACGGGTCCCTGCGGAGATCATCTTCGATCAAGGACTAGGAGATCTATTCGTGATCCGCGTGGCCGGCAACGTCGTCGCCCCCTCCCAAATCGGGAGTGTCGAGTTTGCCGCCGAGCAGTTCGGGACCCGGCTTGTGGTCGTGCTCGGGCATTCGCAGTGCGGTGCCGTTGCCGCAACTCTCGAACAGCTCGAGCGTCCAACGGAGGCGCGCTCGCCGAACCTCAAGGCGATCGTCGATCGCATCCGGCCATCGGTAGAGCCGTTACTCGCCGGGGGGCACGGACAGGACCGTGACGTGCTATTGCAGAACGCCGTGCGGGCGAACGTGCTGGCAGCCGCCGATCGGCTACGGCACGGCTCGGAGATACTCGAGCGCTTGATCGGGCACGACGGACTGCTCGTGGTAGGAGCAGAGTACTCGCTGGAAACGGGCGTCGTCGACTTCTTCCACGGAGTCCCCGCACACGATTGATCGCGGTTCTGCTATCTCCGTGTCGGAGAGTCAGGGCGCTGGTAGCTGAGACCGGTGCGCAACCTTCGCGTTCCATCTCGGGGAGGTTGTGACGTCGTGATCTCTCAACCACCTTGGCCGGGTTGCGCCCTGGCGGGCGGCCTTACACCATGCCAGGATACTGCATGGCGCGCGAGACTCGGGCTCGGAGATGATCGCTTCGGCGACGCTGATCACCCTTGCCCTCCTCTTCTACTCCCTGGGAGTCTGGGCCGAGCGGCTCGCACGCTACCTCGAGCCCTGGCACGTCGCCGCGTTCTGGACAGGCTTCGCGTTCGACGTCTCCGGTACCTGGGCCATGCATCGGATTGCCGCAGGGCCCTTCGATCTCCGGGATCCCCATACCCTCACGGGTCAGATCGCCCTCTGGCTCATGCTGGTCCACGCCATCTGGGCCACGTGGGTGGCGCGGCGTGGTACCGAGGAGGCACGCATCGGCTTTCACCGCTACAGCCTCGTCGTGTGGCTGATCTGGCTGGTACCGTACTTTGGCGGCATGTATCTCGGGATGACGCGATGATGGCCGAGTCACCGCAGCGGACGACGGGAAGCGCAACCGAGCCATTCGAGCTGCGTATCGCGGTGGAGCCGGAGGATATCGACCAACTCGGCCACGTCAACAACGTGGTGTACCTCCGCTAGGTGCAGGATGCTGCGGTTGCCCATTGGCGGGTGACCGCGCCAGCGCTCGAACAAGAGCGGTTACACTGGGTGGTGACCCGGTATGAGATCGACTACCGGAGACCGGCACTCGCGAGCGACGAGATCGTGGCACGGACCTGGGTCGGCACGGCGTCGCGGCGCGCATTCGACCGCTACACCGAGTTGGTCCGTGCATCAGACGGGAAGATGCTGGCCCGTGCTCGAACGGTTTGGTGCCCGATCGACGCGGTATCAGGCAAGGCGACCGACGTGAGCGCCGAGGTTCGTGCACGGTTCTCGGTGCCTGAGCCGCCACCGGACCCTTGAGGTGTCAGACTGCCCGGCGGGTCGGCCGACTGCGACCATCCTTGTCCCGGAGCGGACCATGAGACTGCACGTCCTTCTCCTCTCGCTGCTCTTACCGACGTCCGCCTCCGCTCAGGGCGGGACCGCCCTCACCCCGGCCGCTCGGCCGGAAGACGTCGGCTTGTCTGCCCAACGCCTCGAGCGCATCGATGCGATGGTCGAGGGTCTCGTCGCCACCGGCGAAATTCCCGGCGCCGTTGTCTTCATCGCGCGGGACGGCAACATCGCGTATCACCGAGCCTACGGTGTCCGTAATACCGAGACCGGTGAGCCGTTGCGGCCTGACGACATCTTCCGTATTGCGTCACAGAGTAAAGCGATCACCTCGCTTGCGGTGATGATGCTGTGGGAGGAGGGCCGCTTCCTGCTCGACGATCCGGTGTCGCGGTACATCGCCGAGTTCGCCGACCCGACCGTGCTCACGGCGTTCAACGCCGCCGATACGACGTACGAGACGGAGCCGGCCACGAGCGAGATCACGATCCGGCAGTTGCTCACCCATACCTCGGGCATCGACTACGCGGTCATCGGCAGCGAGGCATTCAACGCCATCTACGCCAAGGCGGGCGTGCCGAGCGGTATCGGCAGCGACGAGGATCGGATCGGCGACAAGATGAGCCTGCTGGCCACCTTGCCCTTGAAGCACCAGCCGGGCGAGCGGTTCACCTATGGACTCAACACGGACGTACTCGGCTACCTCGTCGAGGTCCTCTCCGGCCAGCCGTTCGACGAGTTTCTGCGCACGCGCATCTTCGACCCGCTCGGCATGGACGACACCTGGTTCTATCTGCCCGATGGCAAGCACGATCGGCTGGTCACCCTGCACGACGGCAAGAGCGGCACGGCCGTCCCGATCGACGGCGAGGCCTACGACGAGAATCCCGCGTATCCGACGTTCGACGGCACCTACTTTTCCGGAGGAGCGGGCCTCTCCTCGACAGTGGTGGACTACGCCGTGTTTCTGCAACTCTTCCTGAACGGCGGCGAGTATGCCGGGGTGCGCCTTCTCAGTCCCAAGACCGTCGCGTTGATGCTCACGGATCAACTGCCCGACCTGCCGAACGAGTTCGGGCTTGGGTTCGGTCTCGAGACGGAGGCGAACGACTACCAGTCGCCCCTGAGTATCGGATCGTTCTCCTGGGGTGGTGCGTTCAACACCCACTACTGGGCCGACCCCGAGGAGCGCCTCGTCGCCCTGATCTACACCAACATCTACAACACCGAGCACTGGAACATCGGCGAGCGGTTCAGGGTCCTCACGTATCAGGCGATCGTGCGATAGCGGGCCGGCGACTCCATCTCGATTGGGAGCGAGCATATGCGTCACCTCGGAGCGACCATCGTCCTCGTCCTCATCGCCGGCTGCGGTGCCGAGGCGCCCTCCGATGGGCCGGGGCAACCGACGAGCCAACGGGCTCGAGATAGCGCAGTTGCGCAGTCGGGGCTCCCCGGAGCCGAGGGCGTGGGGCGGGCGATGACCGTGGCCGACTCGGCGGCAGCGCGCCGGGCACTGGAGGACTCGCTTGCGCGCGAGCAGCCCTGATGGAGCGGACCGCTCCACCGCACCGTCTACCGCGGATGGCACCCCATGGGAACCCCGCTCCGCGGGAGGCGGGTAGCACCTCCATGGGCCGCGGGACCACTGGGAACCGCTCGCTGGGAGCAGACGCATGACCGAGCTGAAGACCCGACCGACCGATGAGAGCGTCGAGCGCTTCCTCGACGGTATCGCCGATGAGCGCCGGCGTGCGGACTGCTGGAGGGTTGCGCGAATCATGAAGAAGGTAACGCGGTCCGCCCCCCAGATGTGGGGACCGAGCATCGTCGGATACGGCAGCTACCACTACCGCTACGAGAGCGGTCGGGAGGGCGACTGGTTTCTGACGGGCTTCTCACCGCGGCAGCAGAGCCTGACGCTATACATCATGTCGGGCTTCACCCGCTACGACGGCCTGCTGGCAAAGCTCGGCAAGTACAAGACCGGCAAGTCATGCCTGTACATCAAGCGACTCGAGGACGTGGATCTCGATGTCCTCGAAACCCTGATCCGGGAATCGGTAGCCCACTTGAAGAAGAAGTACGCCTGAGCACTGTTGTGCCTCGGATGTGAGCCATCCGTCGTCAACTCGCTGAACGGAGGATCAGCGCCTGTGAATCCCGCTGCCATGGCCCCGCACGGACGCGCGCTGCTCGCCTACGCCGATGGCGACACTGCAGCAGTGCAAATCATCCGCCGCGACGACGGCAACGAGGCATCGATCCCCGTCTCGCACTTCTTCCGGCCCCCGGATCAGTTCTGGCCCGTCGAGCGTGCCGCCCTCGCCCACTGTGAGGGACACGTGCTCGACATCGGGGCGGGAAGCGGGCTGCACACACTCGCGCTCGAGGCACGCGGTCTTTCCGTCACCGCCATCGACATCAGTCCCGACGCGGTCGCCGTCATGCAGCGGCTGGGCGTGCGCGACGCCCGCGCCGGCGATGTCTATGCGTTTGATGGAAGCACCTTCGACACGCTGCTCATGCTGGGGCACGGCATCGGCATCACGGAAACACTCGCCGGGCTCGACCGGTTCCTCGCCCATGCACGACGGCTCACGGCGGCCGGTGGACGGCTCCTCGTCACTTCGCTGGACGTGCGCCGCAGCGACGCTCCCGAGAACGTCGCGTACCGCGAGGCGAACCGTCGGGCCGGGCGCTATGTAGGCGAGACCCGGATGCAGGTCGAGTTTGCCGGGGAGGCAGGACCGTATTGCGGCTGGCTGCACGTCGACGAGGAGACGCTCACGCAACACGCCGCAACCGCCGGTTGGGAGTGCGAGATCGTGCACAGCGAGGGCAGCGGCGACTACCTGGCGTGCCTGACGCTGGAGTAGGACCGCCGAACACGACAATCCCAGGCTGCTCCTGGCGACGCCACGGGTCGCGTCACAGGATTCGTGACCGTCTGCCGTCTGGTGGCCAGCATGGACGACGATGACCATCGCGTTCTATCCGGTAGTGCGCCTTGGGATGCGCCGGCAGTGATGCGCACTCCCCTCGACTGGCTCGGCCGCCATCCGGGCTGGACGTTCGGCCTGATCTTCCTGGTCGCATTCGCGCTGCGGGTGGCGTTCGTCAGGCTCGTTCCCTACGAGGTCTTGATGCCGCACACCCGCTGGGAAATCGAAGCGATCGCCCACGCGATCTTCACCCGTGGCGAGTTCGCCGACCCCTACGCGCTACCCACCGGATCGACCGCACACGTTCCCCCCCTCTACCCGATCCTGCTGAGCGGCATCTATCGCGTCTTCGGCTTGACACTCACCGCCGGCGTCGTCGCGTGGATGCTAGGCGCGGCCTTCTACGGTTTGATGTACGCGATCCTCCCCTCGATCGGCGAGCGGTTCGGCGTGGGCCGGCAGGCCGGGATCATCGCCGGATTCGTCGGCGCCGTGTGGGTCCACTGGCTCTCTCAGGTCGAGGCGCTGGCCGGCTTGATCTTGGCATTGCTGCTTGCGGCGTTCGTCAGGCGCTGGACCGACGCCCGCACCTCCCCGTCACAATCCGTGCTCCTCGGGATCGGGTGGGGTATCGCGTTTCTCCTCAAGCCCGCGCTGCTGCCGCTGCTGCTCGGGTGCCTGGGCTTCGAGATCTGGTGGCGCCGATCGCCGGGGGCCTGGCACGCAGCCGCCCTGGTGGCCCTGGGAACGCTGCTGGCCCTGATTCCGTGGACCGTACGGAATTATCACACCTTCGATACGGCCTTCTTCGTGCGGAGCAACTTTGGCCTCGAGTTGCGGGTGGGCAACCATGCAGGTGCGCATGCCGACATCGATGTTTCGCACACCCGCGTACCATTGCGTCACCCTCGAACAGATGAGACGGAGGCCGCGAAGCTGCGCGCCATGGGTGAGATCGCCTACATGCGGCAGGCGCGCGCGGAGGCCGTCCAATGGATCCGCGAGAACCCTGGCGACTTCTTGCGGCTCACCGTGGCCCGGATTGCCTACTTCTGGCTTGGCCCGCTGCACGATCCTCTCATGGCCTTCTGGACGGCACTGCTCACCGGGCTTGCCGCGGTAGGCGCGTGGCACATCCTGCCCCGCATGACGAGGCCACAGCGTGTCGTCACGCTCATTCCGCTCGCGGGCTTCCCACTCGTCTACTACGTCATGGCGTACATGCCGCGCTACCGCATCCCGATCGAGTGGATTCTGCTGCTCCTGGCCGGCGCAGCTGTGTGGGCCGGGCTCGGCGGCTACCGGACTTCCGGACACGGCCACGGCGATGCCACGACACCTCCGGCAGAACGGTAGCGGTGCAGCGGCACGACCTGCGGCCTTGCAGGCAAAGGGCGGGTGAGCCGCGACAAGGAGCCCGGCTACTTCCTGATGCTGCTCGTCGGTCGCATCGTGCTCGGAGCAGCGGCGCTCGGCGCCGGTATCTGGGTGCGATAGCCGAGCCGTCGTGCCGGTCGAGGTCCCTGGCTCACGCTGCTCCGCAGTGACAACTTCCCACCTGTCGCGACGTTCGCGCCTGCTGTGTCCCGTTCCTTCCATGAAGGGGGTCGTATGAAGGGAGTGATCCCGCTCGTGCTCGCAGTGCTAGCGGCGCACGCCTGCACCGTTGAGGTACCCTCCGACCGGCAGCTTCCCTCCAGCTATTTCGACTACTCTGGCCGAGACGACACCCTGAGCGGCGGCGTGAAGCCGATCCCAGTCGAGACGCCCGCGGGCGTCTTCACTGTGTGGACCAAGCGCGTCGGCAACAACCCGGACATGAGGCTGCTGCTCTTGCACGGCGGTCCCGGGGCAACCCACGAGTACTTCGAAGCCTTTGACAGCTATCTGCCTGCCGCCGGCATCGAGTACTACTACTACGATCAGCTCGGTTCGTTCTACAGCGACCAGCCGGACGATCCCACCCTGTGGGACACGGCGCGTTTCGTGGAGGAAGTCGAGCAGGTGCGCCAGGCGCTCGGTCTCGACGCAAGCAACTTCTACCTGCTCGGCCACTCGTGGGGAGGCATCCTGGCCATCGAGTACGCCCTGAAATACCAGCGGCATCTCAAGGGCCTCGTGATCTCAAACATGATGGCCAGCATTCCCGCGTACAACGCGTACGCCGACTCCGTGCTCAAGCCGGCGATGGATCCGGTGGTGCTCGCGGAGGTCGAGCGCTTCGAGGCGGCCGAGGACTTCGGCAACCCGCGCTACCTCGAACTCCTCATGGAGCACCACTACGTCGAGCACATTCTTCGCATGCCGCTCGACGAGTGGCCCGATCCGGTGAACCGTGCGTTCGCCCACATCAACGCGGACATCTACGTGATGATGCAGGGACCGAGCGAGCTGGGACTCAGAGGAACGCTCGAGCCCTGGGATCGCACCGGCGATCTCCAGACGATCGCGATCCCGACACTGGTCATCGGTGCCCAGTACGATACGATGGACCCGGCACACATGGAGTGGATGGCAAGCGAGTTTCCGAACGGGCGTTATCTGTATTGTCCCAACGGGAGCCACATGGCGATGTATGACGATCAGCGCACGTACGTGGACGGTCTGATCCAGTTCATCCGGGAAACGGACGAGGGGCAGCCATGACCACTTCCCGCAGGGAGTTCGTTCAGCTCGCTGCCGCAGGCACAGTTGCCGGCCTCGGCCTGCCGCACGGTTGGGGGTACCGTCCAGCCAACGTCCCGAAGTCGCTCCGTGTCCTGGTTCTCGGCGGCACGGGCTTCTTGGGTCCACACGTGGTGCGGGCGGCCGTGGCCGGCGGACACACGGTCACGATCTTCAACCGTGGTCGCACCAACACGCACCTGTTCCCGAACATCGAGAACCTGGTCGGCGACAGGGACGGCGATCTCGCGTCGCTCGAAGGGCGCGAGTGGGACGCGGTCATCGACAACTCCGCCACGAACCCGAAGTGGGTGCGTGACTCGGCGCAGCTCCTGAAGGACAGCGTCGGCACCTACCTGTTCACGTCCACCCGATCGGTCTACGCCGACTTCAGCATGGTCGGCATGGACGTGGACGGCCCGACGTACGAGGTCGATCGCGCGTGGATCGACGAGGGGCGCGACCTCTCGTACGGCGAGGCCAAGACGCTGTGCGAGCTCGAGGCGAACGCGGCCATGCGGGGCCGCACACTGATCGTCCGTCCCGGACTCATCGTGGGTCCGGGCGACAACACCGACCGATTCACGTACTGGCCTGCCCGGATCGATCACGGCGGTGAGGTGCTGGCGCCGGGTGAGCCCGACAACCCGGTCATGTTCATCGACGTGCGGGACCTTGCGGAGTGGTACGTCCATCTGCTGGAACAGCAGGCGACGGGAGTGTTCAACGCGCTCGGACCCGAGGCACCGCTCAGCTACGCCGAATTGTTGTACGGCATCCGGGCGACCACCACTGCACCGGTTTCGTTCACCTGGGTCGACACGGACTTCCTGCTCGAGCGCGAAGTCCGGCCCTACAGCCACATGCCGTTGTGGATGCCGGCCCGCGGCAATCGGGTCGGATTCAACCGGTTCGACCTCACGCGCTCGCTCGAGGCCGGCCTGACCTACCGGCCACTCGCGGTGACGGCTACGGATACGCTGGACTACCACAAGTCGAGGCCCGCCGAGCGGCGCGAGCGCCTCAGCGCCGGCATTCCGGC
>Ga0209536_100001637_pt1 | contig 36672 bp, 33 predicted proteins | sample DeeMarSeWOR28_12_FD_187461 | JGI IMG/M metagenome (GOLD analysis project Ga0209536, IMG submission 187461) | Marine sediment microbial communities from White Oak River estuary, North Carolina - WOR-2-8_12 (SPAdes) (version 2) | ecosystem: Environmental > Aquatic > Marine > Intertidal zone >... | reverse complement strand
GAGCCTATCTTGTTGTTCATCATAGGCGATTCCGTTAAGCACGTTGTTTGAGTTGGTGTTTTCAGGGGTGTATATGCCAGCTAAATCTATCCACCCTGTTACTTGTCCAGATTCAGGATCAATAATTGCGATTTTATTTGTGAGCCATACATTGGCATAAATTGCACCTTTAATGTATTCAAGCTCATTGAGTTTTGTCACGGGTTCATTATCCCGCACTTCAACCTGCTTGACTATCTCAAAGGTTATTGGGTCTAGGAAGTACAAATTCGCTGATCCGTCACTCATTATTAGATAGGTTTCATCAGTAGTTATTCCCCAGCCTTCAGTGGGATAGCTAAACTCTTCGAGCAAATCGAAAGAATGTATATCGTAAACGAAACCTTTATGCGACTTCCAAGTTAGCTGGATGATTCTCTCTTCAAAAACCGTGATACCTTCACCGAAAAAAACATCTGAAAGCATATGAGTTTGTAGAACAATTCCAGTTTCAAGGTCCACCCGGCGTAGTGTGGAGCTACCGTACAGTCCTGTACCTTCGTACAAATCGCCCTCTTCTATGACTAATCCTTGAGTGAATGCATTTGGATCATGAGAAAATGTTTGAATAACCTCGTAAGTATAACTGACTGACTCAGTTTCTGAAGTTAAATCTCTGAGCAAAATCATTATGAATGAGCTGACAACTATCGACGCTGCAACCAAGAAAATAAACGTTAGGTGTAATTTTTTCATTGGAGGGTCCTATACCTCTTCTGTCAAGTTGATTTTAAGTTCTTTCTTTCTCCAGGTGAAACCGCTCCTTTTTTAAGTTTCAATCAATTTCACTTGCCTGTAGATAATGATTTAATATGCAAGTGAATAGATTTTTTGACTAGAGATTAAAAAACTTCAATCTAAATTAAGCTTGCATTTGTGGTCGAATACTTCTTTTCATATTTAACAGTCGGGATAGTATGCTGTTGTGCTTGAACAAAAAATCAAGATAACTATGAGTAGCAAGGAACCTAAAACTAAGTCAAAGGGCATGACTCTAGTTGTCAGTCAACCTTTGTTCAATTGAGCCAGCATCACACCAGAAGGGTTGATGCTGTTTGAAAACCGCGATTTCTTTTCATCTTAAAGATCAAATGGTCTTGTTTCTATAGCGAAACTTAGAAGAATCTTCGTTTCCTTTTTTCTTGCTTAGGGGAATCCTCTGCAGATATTCCTACTTGCTCTTCAAATGCTTCTCCGTCTATGGCTGTAACGACAACTCCACCCTCCCCTATCTCTTCGTTTTCTTCTGGTTCAGATGCCTCTTCTTGATTCTTAGGAGGTGACTCTTCTTGATCGTACCCCGCATTCTCAAGCTTAATTTCGAGTTTCTTTTTCTTTGATTTCAACTTAGCAATTGAGTCTTTAGCAGCCTTATTGCGATTCTTCAACTCTTCAATGGCAGCTTTCTCGATCTTCAATTCTTCAATTATGATTTTTTCCTCAAGAGAATCTACAGTGTTTTCTAGGCTGCATTGTTGTTCTTCCAATGAATTTGATTCTTCTTCAAGCTCTGCTCGCATATTTCGTAGCTTTTCAAGTTCTTGTTTGGCGCTCATTTTTATCAATTCTAAAACAGACACTGTATAAGAATAGCTTTATGAAAAAAAAATACGTATTTAGGATTCATAACAAGCTTAGGCTAGCTTTGGCATCTACCTGAAGGTTATTAAAGAGAAGTATCACTTCTAAGTGAAGTGACTTTAGGAGCTGCAAGTTTGAGTTATAAAAGGAATATGCATCCAAAAGTTAGCAAAGCTGAGATAGAGGTGTTTAAAGCGTTGAGCGCTGCTGGGTTAACTAGCGGTATGGTTACGCAAAAAACTATCGTTTTGAAATCAACGATTCCCGATTTCTGCTGGCTAAACAAGCGAAAAGCCGTGTATTTGGATGGTTTACCTGCGCATTCAGGTGATAAACAGCATGAGCGAGATTCAGAGATATGCGATTTGCTTGAGTCGAAAGGTTGGAAAGTGTTAAGAATACCCTATGAGCCTCCATTAAGTGGAAGAGAGTTAGGGAAAATCGTAACAATAATTAAGGAGTTTATCAGTTCAAACGCTGAATAAGACTAAACCGATCTATCTTTTTCATTTAATTTTTTTGTCTCCGGAAGAAAACTAGCAAAGAAGATTAAATTGCGTATTCAAGTATTATTGTGATAGCGTATATCAACATAGCTACATGGAACATGGGGAGTGCTTTCATTCCTGAGTCAGCGTTTTTTCCCTTGAATATTATGATGTTCCCAACAGATATCAAAGAGAAGCCTATTGCAAAACCGAAGATTGATAATGTTCCAAGTACATTGATAAAAAGTATTGTAGTCACAAGATGTATTAAAGTGAAGAGAAGTATCCAATAGGCGGTTCCTTTCATACCATATAACAATGGTATTGTCTTCATTCCTTTAGCTTGGTCATTAGCAACATCGCTTATGTCGTTGACTCCCAAATGCGCCAGCGCCAGTGGGTAGAAAAAAAGGCCAAAAAGCAGTATATTGTTGCTTGGAATGCCTAGACAAAGATATCCAGCTAAAGGAAAAAGTGTGAAGTCTATCCGCCCAATCAGTTGAGCAAACGGAAAATTTTGCTTTCGCTTCTTAATTTGATAGAAGATTTCAAGACAATAACAAATCAACATAATGCCAAAAACATAGAAAGCTTGAGGAAATGACAGAGTGAAAATAAGAGTTGAAGTAGCTACCACAAGTATAATGAAGAGTAGGATGGCATTTTGCCGAGTGATTAAACCTTCAGAAATCGGTCTTCTCCCAAAGACTCTCCAATACTTTGTCATTTTATCAAATTCAACATCCTTCTTGTCGATATTAGCGTCAACAATATCATTCAAGATGAGTCCAGCTTCGAAACCCAGGAATCCGATTAATAGAGCTTTTATTACGAGGAGCCACGAAAAGTTGCCATAATGCTGGAATGCAAGGAAAAGACCAGCACAGAAAAGTATTGGCCAAACAAAAAAGAAGTGCAACCGCGTAAGATCTATGTATGATTGGAGCTTCTCTTTCATTCTAGCGCCATTCTCCGTTTTAGTTTTATAGTATATTTTTAATAGATAAACTATTTGCATAATTAGTTGAAAGAGAAGCGAACAATTATGAGCTTAAATATCATCCACCTTCTCAAAATAATACGGATTCATATTTTAACGGGCGGAATTCTTGCTTTCTCAGTTGGAGCACTCTTGGGAATTGCAAACGGAGGAGTCTTCAATCTCCCGCTTGTTGTTTTGGCTTATATTGTGGTGCTTTTGGGAGACCTTTCGTCGCACTACAGCAATGATTACTTCGATATTGAAGTAGATAGATATATTGAACGGAAAAAATTTTTTTCAGGAAGCACAATCCTAGTCAACCATCCACATCTCAGGTCAATGGCTAAATCAATTTCAGTATCTTTGTTATTCTCCTCAAATTTCTTGGCGCTCTTAATTTCTCTTTTTCTTGAGGCACCAATCGAAATCTTCTATGTAATTCTATTTGCGAGTCTCGCAGGTTGGTTCTACTCAGCACCGCCAACACGCCTAATTTCAAGGGGATTTGGAGAGATTACTGTGGCTTTTGTTACAGGCTTCGCCATTCCAGCGATTGGCTACTTATCGGTGAAAGGTCAATTTGATCCACTGTTTTTTTTGCTTGCACCTTCTTTTGTAATGTACGGGTTAATACTCAGCCTTAGTCTCGAGGCTCCTGACGCTGCAATTGACCGCAAAGGGGGAAAAAGGACTCTTATTGTTCGAAAAGGATCGTATAACATTTTCTTAATTATTTTCGCATTGGCGGCAACAGCAACATTACTATTAGCTTTATATTCTTGGATGACCGTTTTTGAAGTTTTGAATATGGGATTTTTTACACTTTTCTCAATTGCTCCGCTACTATCAGCTTTTTTTGGGCTTGTCGGTGTCCTTCAGAAAAAAACCGTGAATCGCTTCAGTGAACTAAACGTTGCTTCGCTTTTCATCTTCAATATTCTTGCGATAGCATACCTCTTGATTCTAGTGTTTTTGAAATAATCCAGAAAATAACTCCAATTCACCTTTATTATAAGAATGAAAAGATGGGGCTGCCCGGATTTGAACCGGGGTCTATAGAGCCCAAGTCTACAAGCCTAGACCAAACTAGCCGACAGCCCCACGAATTTTGCAGTCTATCCTAATCCTAATGGTGAAAAAGATAATTCAGTATGCACCATAAATACTTTAGCTATACCACAGAGTAATTTGAACAGCACGAACTATTTATTTAGAAATAGTCAAATCGGATTTTCATGTTCGAAGAAACCATGGTGGTTTCAGCTTGTTTTCGCATCTATTTTCTGCGCAGGTTGCATTGAAGTACTTTTGGGCAGAGTAGGCATTCTTCTGCTAACGGTGCTCCGTATGGTCTACTTGTTAGTAGGCTAGAAAAGTGTGCGCATTTCGCTGGTGACTCAAATACTTTTGGATATTCAGCTGGTTTCACATCTACTATTTTCATGTTTTCGAAGGTAATGTCAAGTTTTGACATGCAGTGTGGGCAAGCATAATAAGACTTTCGGGGTATGCAAGATTTGTCTGTCAGGATAGTAGGTTTTTTGAATTCTTTTTCGCATCCATCATATGGACATTTCAATTTTTCTTCATGAAAGTGCGAATCAAAAAAACGCATTACTATCCACCTCGGCTAGCATATTTATATCGTATCGGTACTATTAATATTTTATAAACATTTCTAAAGACAAGCACAACGCAACTACACACTAAAAAGCCCCGGGCGGGCTTTGATCCCGCGGCCTGCTGCTTACGAGGCAGCCGCTCTGCCAGGCTGAGCTACCGAGGCACATCGACCGTTAAATCAGTGATGTGCGCGCATTTTTAAATGTTAGCGAGACATATTCTGATCTGCGTCAGTTTTAAAAGCCTTGTATCCAAATTAGACACTATACTAGATCTTTGTATTTTTCTTTGGCTGGAGGTTAGTTTAAGTGAGCAAGAAAGAAGGTAGAAGGAATAAAAAAGATGGAACTAGCAGAGACTTGGGTGAGAGAAAGATAATCAAACTCATACAAAGCCACTTGAGTGCTATGCCCAATATACCTGTGCCTTTTGGTGATGACGTTTCAGCGGTTAAAATTGGAGCTGGCCGCATTGCGGTTTTGAAAACTGACATGCTTGTAGGTAAGACTGATGTGCCCAGAGGCATGAGCCTCTGGCAAGCGGCGCGGAAAGCGGTGGTGATGAATGTGAGTGATTTTGCAGCAAAAGGTGTGGAACCAATGGCTATGCTTGTTTCACTTGGTTTACCGAGAAATTTGATCCAGAAAGACGTGGAGGAGATCGCACGAGGATTAAATACTGGAGCGCAGGAATATGGATTTTATGTAGTCGGCGGGGACACAGGTGAAGCTGCGGATTTAATTATGGCGATTTCACTTTTTGGAACTGCTAAACGGAAAGCAATCGTCTTACGCAGTGGCGCCAAAGCAGGAGATATTGTGGCTGTTACGGGCTTCTTCGGTAAGACGACAGCAGGTCTCAGGCTTCTCAAGGACGGTTATGCAGTGTCAAAGGGACTGCGCGAAGTACTTCTAAATTCAGTTTTTATGCCAAAAGCTAGATTGTGTGAAGGCTTGTCTTTATGCCGATCAGGTGCATTGTCCGCATCAATTGATTCAAGTGACGGCTTAGCCTGGAGTTTACATGAGTTGGCGACAATGAGTGCTGTAGGATTCGTTATTAACAGTGTGCCCATTGCAGAAGAAGTTAGTAGATTTGCTGAGTTCAATGGACTTGATTCATTAGAACTTGCCCTTTACGGCGGAGAAGAATACGAATTGGTGGTTACGATTAAGTCTAGGAGATGGGATGATGCAGAAATGGCTGTTAGAGCAACTGGTGGGATTCTTTTGCCTATTGGTCAGGTTACTCGAAAAAAACAAGTGCTTTTGGAAATGGATGGTGAAAAACATCTGATTAAACCGCTGGGTTGGGAGCATTTTAGAAGCAAGATTTGATTTTATGATCTAGATGGTAGTTCAGTATTGTTATGCACGAAGCCGCGAGGTATGGCTTCTTGCCAAGGCTGATTTTTTCCCCGTACCGAAGTGTGAACGTTTCTGCTTTCTTGGGTAAGCCCACGTGATCTCCTAGAACGAATACGCTTTTCTCAGAGAACTCAACGTTTGCAATATCTTTTCCTCCTTCTTCCAAAACGAAAATTCTTGAGGTTTCAGCTTTGGTCTTTAGGAGCGCTTCAAAACTCTTTTTGCTAGTGGTTAAGCCTGGGTGATGTTTGCCAGATATTACCTTCCGTAAGATTTTTTCCCACGTATCTAAATCTGTGCGTGCATTGCATAATTTTGCTCCATCTACTTCAATGTGCAAAGGCGGATTAGGTGGACCGTTTAGAACAACACTAAAGATAACATTTTTTCGTATTCCGTGCGAAAGGAATAGGCTTGCAATGACACATTCGTGAACGATGTCTAAGCGACCTGCATCATGTAAATTGCGGAATTCTGAATTAGTTTTTCCTTTGCGTGAAAACAGGATGAACTCCCGATTCATGAGCCACTCACGTTTTGTTATTAGCATCTGATCTTTTAAATCAGCCGTCTAGTTATGGTTTAAGAACGCACAAAAGCGGTTTCTTATCTGAATGGTTTTTAGATGAAACTATCAGGGTATAAAACTTGACAAATCTCGAATAGGTTGTTTTGATGCTAAAACTGATTAGTAATTCATAAAATCTAATAAAGCTAATATTTAAGAAAAAATCATGTGCGTATTACCGAATTTCAGTGTGTCTGATCTCGAAGAATTCAAAAAAACCAAAAAATGTAGTTCTAATAAAAATGAAGACGTAACTATGGAATTACTTGTCTCTGAGAGGATGTTAGAGAATCAGTCTTAGCAGTTTTTTTAATACCAAATAAATGTATGTCTCTTGTCTAATCTGTATAACAGTTAGGTTGGAAACTGGCAAGTTTTTTATGTAACACCCATAAAACTGTACAACATAACTACACCAAGGCAGATCTAGATTTTGATTCATCCAGTTAAATATATCTAGTGTCTGTCCACGTTTTAAGATAGGTTTATTATTCTCCAATTTCAGTTCAGATAATCTGTCTTGAAACGCATTTTTCTACGATACTTCAAAAATCTTAATCGTATGATGTCATTCTACTCCTTTTCTTCAATGAATGATGCAACACCATATTTTGAAAAATTCTAATCGCATTAACTTCAGATCCAATTTTGAGGTAGACATAATCTATATGTTGGAACTTCGATTCTTCAGCTACCGCTTTGGGCTATTGAATTATCTATAAAACAACTAGCATGAGATAACGAACTATTTTGGCTTAATTTGGAATAAGCGTTAAATAATTACATATGAGGAGTTTTAGTTAGATACTTGTAAGATCGGACAGAGTTTGGGGAAAGATCAAACGAAAAAGGTCTTATATCTTCTCAAATTTTGACGATAGTAACCAGCAAAATCTGTGGATAGTGATAATTTGGAAAATCCGAAAAAGAGGGAAAACAAAATTGGATTTCCCCTCTTTGCTATCCTATTAGCTATTAGCCTCTTCATAGGTGGACTATTCGGATTTTGGGCGGGTTATGTGACAAATTCTATTCGTATTGACAACTTAGAAGGACAATTATCAATAATTGAAGACCAAATTCGGAGTATTCAAGCAACCTCTGCAATAAATAGCCAAAATCAAAGTGATGTTTTGGAAATAATTGGCAATATTGAGAATGAACTTTCTAGAATCAGAAATGAAATAGATAATCTCGAAGCTCCTAATAGTAACGACTTTATCTCGGATCAAATCATAGAGGAAATTGACGAACTAAAAATTCAACTTTCAACGCTACAAGAGCAAATCAATAATATAAATGCTACAACCCTGATTCATGAGGATATAACCTACGTTATTGGAGAAAACTATTCTCTATCTCAACTTTTCGAACAGGTTAAAGAGTCAGTTGTTGTGGTCCAAGCAGTTGCTAGCCCAACTACAACATCTCAGGGTTCAGGCTTCATATACAATTATTCAGGACAGATAATTATCCTAACAAATAGTCACGTGGTGGAAGATGCAACAAGTATTGACGTAACATTTTCAAATGGCAACATGTATTCAGCTTCACTGAAAGGCGCTAACTCGACTACTGATATTGCAGTGCTAACAACTAGCGGTCCGCAAACCGAATACTCTCCGCTATCCATAGTTAGTTCATACACTCTTAGAGTCGGTGATCCCGTTGTGGTAGTTGGAACTCCCTACGGCTTGCCTGGTTCGATGAGTAATGGAATAATTAGTGCTTTGAACAGAACAATTACTCTGGAAGATACTACATTGAGCAATATAATTCAAACAACCACTCCCCTGAATCCAGGAAACTCTGGGGGTCCAATGATAAACTACCTCGGACAAGTCATCGGTATGGCTACAGCTATAGTTGAAGACTCCCAAGGCATAGGTTTTGCAATACCTTCAAATACAATATTGCAAGAAGTAATTGAAATCATGAGTTAACAACTAGTAATCCTCTGGTTTATTGCCCTCAGAAAGTGTTTTGATGATCCACAAGGTTTTGCCCCATTGAAATTAAATTTTGTTGATCTTTGTAACTTTGATAATCTTTCATTCGAGGCTCTATCTTAGTCGTATTAAATATCAGCTAATAATTGTGTTTTTTGAAAAAAGCGTATTTCAATATGCATGCATGATAAAAATCATGATTTACGAATACTTCTTTTATAAGTGAGTAGCTTTCCTTAGAGAAAAGGGAGTTGCAATTTGACTATCGTTGTCGATGATGCGGGCAGTGGTGATTTGCTTTTCGGGGTGGTCATAGGAGTATATCGCGAGGAAACAGACGAGTTCAAGTACGATCTTATAGACGTGAAGTTCTACCAAGACAGTTTCGCCTCAAAGGAATATTTGCAGGAAGCTTCACGTGTTACTGCGAAGCTGCTTCAAAAGTTGAACGTGAAGCCTGAAGAGAAAATCCAGGTTTGTCAAGGAAATATTTTTGACGTAACTGTAGGTGATCTTAAAGAGATTTATGGTGAAGAGTTTATAACTCGTGTGAGAGTGACTGGCAAGGCGCAGCAGCTTGTAGAGATTGCCTACTTAGATGAAATTAAGAATCTAGGTTACGAACCCTTGCTTGAGCGTGAGGAAAAAAGAGGCAAGAGTTTTTTCCATATGATGCGGTGGCTTAGGACGCACCCTGATATGCTCGAATACGCAAAGACAGGATGGCCCCGTCTCAAAAGATATCGTCTTTTCAAGAAGCCACAGAAGTCGGAAAAAGGATTTGAGATAGTGTGCAGTGGTTGTGGCAGACAATGTGAGGTACCTTTCAAGCCTGAACCAGATCGGCCTGTTTACTGTCAAACATGCTGGAAAAAAGCAAGGTCCATACCTATAAGAGTGCCAAAGGAAATCAATAACGTCTTAAGAAAAACTCCAAGAAGACTAGAAAGAGAGAGTAAAGAACAGAAGAAAAACTTTACAAGTACTTCAGAATCTTAAAGAAATGGTAATTTAGAGGTTTCTCAATTTAATGAATAACATGCTTGAGAATCAAGGCGATCAACCTCTAGGCAGACCAATCGCGTCATATTGGATATGAAGAGTGTTTCACTGACAGCCTAACTAGAAACAGTGAAAAGGAAAACGTTCAAACAAATTCAATTAATGAGAAAAAGCAAATGAAAATTGAAAAATATGTTGGAAGAAATGAGTATTTTGTTTATTGTACTGCTTCAACGCTTTCGATTTCTGGGACTTTTGATTTTATAATGCGCTCGACGCCTTGTTTCAGCGTAAGAGCTGACATTGGGCAACCTACACATGATCCGCGCAATCGGACTTTCACTATGCCATTTTCAATTGCTACAAGGTCAATATCCCCACCATCAGCTTGGATCTGAGGCTTAATATCAGCAAGAGCATCTTCTACTCGTTTCTCAACCGTATCACTCATACTTAATTTTCACCACACTTAATTTTTCAGTCCTAAATCTTAACACACAAATGATCATAAAAGCGTTCCCCTTTACTTTGTCTTATCATACAAATAAGAAAATAGCAAACAAGTTCTGAGTTTTTATTTAAACAATAATTCGTATAATTTCCGTTTATCGTTGTATTAGACATCTAAATTATGCTATGAAAGGTTCTCACAACTTTTTAAGATTTGGCGAAGAATTTTGCTATGCTTAATCCTGCTTGCTCTTTCTTGGTGGACATAACACCCAATAAAAATTATTCATACCGACAATAAATCTGTGCTTAACGAATAGACAGAAGTATCTGTACTTCAGATTCCTCGGTAGCCTTTTTTTGGCTTAGTCTGCAAAACATTTAAGCGTAGGCCTCCGTGTACTTTTGAAAGGTATATGTTAGGGAGAAGGAAAATGAAGCCGCATGTTACACTTGTGAATCCTCCCGCCCCAAGAGGATCCACTGGACATATGCCTTTCGCTTTAATAGGTTTGGGTTATTTAGGAGCTGTTTTGGAAGAAAACAAGTATGAAGTAGATGTGATTGATTGCCAAGTTCAAGAGCTTTCACATGAAGATTTTCGAAATGAAGTTGAGAAGCGACAACCAAACATATTAGGATTAACTTCCACAACGCTCACATATCTTTCCGCTTTGAAGCTTGCGAAAATCGCTAAAGAAGTATTGCCTAACTGTCTCGTCTTAATTGGTGGACCTCATGTTACTTTCTGGGATAAGGAAGCATTGAAGGAGTGTCCAGCTTTAGACTTAATAGTGCGGCGAGAAGGTGAATACACATTGCTAGAGCTTGTGCAGAAGGTTGAAGCAGGCGAAAGCCTTCGAGACGTTCTAGGTATAACTTATCGGAAAAACGGTGAGATTGTTCGAAACCCTGATCGACCATACATTGAAGACTTAGATTCCCTTCCCTTTCCTGCAAGACATCTATGGCCAATGGACCGTCTTCGGAAATTCGAAGACATACTTTACTTGGCTGCTAGCAGAGGGTGTGTTTTCTGGTGTGAATTCTGCGCTACTGTTCGTATGCATGGCAGAAAATTTCGAATGCGAAGCCCAAGAAATATTGTTGACGAATTGGAATTTCTTAACAAAACATACGGAGTTAAAAAATTCACATTTTGTGATGATGCATTCACTGTTGATCCAGAAAGAACTAAAGAATTGTGCAGTTTGATTTTGGAACGGAGACTGAAGATAAAATGGAACTGCGGAACACGTATTGATATGCTTACCAAAAGCCTTCTTCTTACAATGCGCGAAGCAGGATGCATCTCTGTATGGTCTGGAGTTGAATCTGGTTCACAAAAAGTTCTAGACGCAATGCATAAGGGTATCACCACAGAACAAACGATACGCGTATACAAGTGGATTACAGAGATCGGATTAAAACCCGTTCCAAACGTCATTCTTGGCTTTCCTGGAGAAACTAAAGAATCAGCATGGGAAACTATAAAATTCGTTGAAAAGATAAGTCAGGACGAAGTAGGATTCTATAATATAGCTACTCCTTTCCCGGGAACTCCCCTTTATGATTTGGTTAAAGAGAAGGGTTGGCTGAGAGTAACTGACTTTGACAAGTATGACACTGTGACGCCGATTTTTGAAACCCCTTGGCTAAGCATGAAAGAACTCGAACACATTCGAAAACAAGCGTTCCACCATTTCTATATGCGTCCTGAATATTTAGTTCGCATGTTTGGCAAAGGTTGGATGTATGGTTTAGCAGCACTCAGGACTGCTCTCGCGCATTTTTTCATGTACATAAAGTCAAAAATCAAACTCTCATAAGAACTTGGGGAGTAATCGCATCTTCAACAAAATTCAATCGTAATGTTAATTGCGTATAGTTTTATCCTAAATTGAACGCAATTATTGTCTTCAAATAGGCAAAATGCCAATTTGCATAGTCATTAATTAAATGTCAAATGTTTCACCAGTTTTCGGAGCAATAGCATTGAAACCAAGCTCAGACTCAATCCAAGTTGCGAGCATCTTGCAATTTTCTTCCTCACCATGAACAACGAACACCTTCGGCTTTCCACCAAGCTTTCGCAACGAATCCTTAAGCTGACTTGCACCGCAGTGAGAGGAAAAATCAAAGTGTCCATAACGGGCTTTGACTTTACGCACTTTACCATCAATAGTGCAGACACCTTTGTCAAGCAGCTCTTTGCCAGGAGTTCCTGGGATTTGGTAGCTTACTAGGAAAATGGCATTATTGGCTTTTTTGCCGAGTTTTGACACGTAAAAGGCAGCCGGTCCTCCCTTAAGCATTCCTGCCGTGGAGATAATAACTTTTGGCGACTTGACAGCTTTTCGTCTATCTCTCCAGCCGTCAATCCAATCAGAAGAGCGCATAGCGTTCATATATAATTTCGGATCCCTCAAGAACTCTTTATGATTCATAATTATTCTGCTTGCTTCACGTGTCATACCATCCAAAACTACTGGGTATTCAAAGCGGTGAGCAGCAAGAATGCAAGCGATTTCTTGTGATCTGCCAACTCCGAAGGCTGGCACTAAAACGATCCCACCTTTTTCCACAACTTCCGTAACAGACTCTATGAAGAGTTTTTCAAGTTCTGCACGATCTGCATGATCTGCATTTGCGTAGGTGCTTTCTATGACTACTGCATCCAAATCTCTGAAGTTCATTTCTGCTCCAGCCAAAAGCTGGCTATCAGTAGTGTTAAAGTCGCTCGTATAAAGTAGCTTCTTTCCTTTAGCATTAATTAAGACTTGGGCGCTTCCAGGTGTGTGTCCGGCGTTCAATAGTTTAAAATGCAAATCACCAATTCTTTCCTCCACTCCAAAATCTAGGTGCCTGTTGCTTTTCATCATGGTTTTTAGTTCTAGGTATTCAAAAGGCAAGTAGTAACCTGAAAGGTGAATAAAATCTTTGATTAATAGCTGTGTTAGATCTAAATTTAGTCTGTTTGTATACAGTGGTGTTTTTTCGTTAATATAGAATATTGGGAGGGCACCTGAATGATCAAGGTGACTATGAGTTAAGATTAAGGCGTCAACTTCCTTTGGAGGAACGTGCATAGGAAAACCCGGTTCATGGTCGAACATTACACCATAGTCTAGTAGCGCTTGAGTTTTACTAGTTTTAACGGATATGCTTATTCTACCAACTTCGCGTGCCCCGCCTAGAAATCCAATTTGCAATCAGCACCAATCCTTCAATTTCAACATCCTGAGAGTATCCATGAAACTTGCCTACTCTTTTAAAAATGTATTGACCTTGCTGCTAAATGAGCTGTTACCCACCCTTTCTCTATTGCCATTAGAATTTCTTCAATATTTAAGGAAGCTTGAATTTTTGTATAGACAGATAATGCCTCAAAGAGATTATGTGCGTCGCTTCCTGCTACACCAGGCAACTTCATTGATTTAGCTAATTTTTTGGCTAACCTGTTTTCAGTTGGTGAAGATTCTCCGTTGAGAATTTCTATGGCGTCAAATTTGTAAGTTCTAGCTAGGTCGCCCATACCATATTTGCGGTAAGGGTGTGCAACCACTGAAACGAAATTGTTGTCTCGGGCAAAGTCTAGAACGTTTTTTAGGATCCACGGTTCTGGTGGGATTTCCTTTGCACCCAAAACTAACAAATCTCCCTCAATAGTGCTGATTTCCACACCAGGAATTATCAGTATGTCCGAATATGCTTCAGCAAGTTTTCGTGTTTCATTGAGTCCTCTAACTGTGTTGTGGTCAGTTATAGCCGCGACTTTGATAGAATTATGCACTGCTAATTTCTCCACAAGAGCTTTGGGCGTTAGTGTTGAATCGTTTGAATATATGGTGTGAACGTGCAAATCAGCTCTTATCAAGATTTTTCACTCAGATATTTTCGCAAAATCAACTCTAAATGAGCAAAAATGGGTTTACTTCTTTCTGCTGTAACGTCAATAGCTTCAAAAGTTACACCTTTCTTTTGGCACGCCTTCCAACATTGGATTCTAACACTGTTACCCCAGTATTCAGGGTTATGAAGAAACACTACTGTTCTAAAAAAGTGTTGATATATGTATTCTGCTGCTTGGCTAGCCACGTAATCCCTGGTTTCTTGATCAAGAGGAAATGCAATTTCATATTGCGATAGCGGGTAAACCTCATCTAGTTCCATAGGTATGACGCCAAATGGTGCAGCATAGAAACAGATGTGGATCTTGCTTGATAGTTCTTCCCCTAGTCTTCTGGTTACTTGTCTAATCTTATTGAATTCTTTTGCCTTATGAAAGGGTTTTTTATCGGTTTGAGGTGCCATTAGAAGAAATCGTGTATTTATGGGTGGACAGTACCGTTCGTGTAAGCGTTTCTTATATTGGCTTACTTGGGGGCGTACTAGATCAATCGAGCTGAAGAAGAATAAACCGCTTTTTTTAGTAGTTGGGCTATTTGTTTCCATAATGTCTTTATATTTTCCGAGTTTTTTCAGGGCACTGAAAAGGGCTGGGTGAGAATGGGTTCTTATTTCTACATGTTCCCAAAGTCTCCCGTCTTTTATAGCTTGTTTTATACGTCTTAATTCTGCCATGCAAACGTAGAGGTTATGTTCAGCTAGAAATGTTTCACGTTCCCTCGGTATTTTCTCCATGATTTCTTGTGGTGTAGCACTTGAGCATTTTGGGCATTGACAGGGGAAGTATTCAAGTTGGTCGAGCCGCCACGTTCCGTTTTCCGTCATGAATCTATTCTTTCGAGCGTAAAGTGCATAAGCTGCAGAGTCAAAAAGATCGCAACCTAAAGCTACTGCTAGGGAGAACATAAATGGATGTCCAGCTCCGAATAAATGAAGAGGCCTATTGGGTGGAAGCTTTTTTTTCGCGGTTAAAATCATATCGGCTAGTACGTTGAAGTGATAGTTTTCCATGACTTCGGTTGGACTTCCTAATGCGTGAATTTGGAAGGGTAATTTGCTCATTTCCATGGCGGATTTTGCGACAAGATTCAAATGTCTTCCCCCTTGTACTGGTCCAACCCAAAGTATGTCGTCACGTGTTTTGGTTTTGGAGAATGCTTTTGCACGCTTGAGAGTTTTTTTCACTGTTTCAGTTGCTTGTTCCTCAGTGATTTTCCAGCCTGTGGGAATATCAAGTATAGTTGCTATGTCGCTGTCAATCTGCTCCTGAAATCTAATTATTTCTGTTTGGTTTACTTCCACCTTTCCATAAACTAAAATCTGATATGCTCCAGAATCAGTCATTATTGAACCATCGAAGCCTAGAAAATTATGTAGGCCTTCCGTTAGAAGTTTGTTTTCGAAGCGTTTCTTAAGTATGTAGGCATTAGCTATTACAGCTTCAAAACCGTAAGTATCCTTGAGTTCTTGTGGTGGAACCAGTTGAATGCTAGGATTTATCACCGGAAACAAAAGAGGCGTTTCTAATGTGCCGCTCTTGGTCTTGAGTTTTCCGATTCTTCCAAGTAAATCCTTATCTTTTATCTCAAAACTCATTAGCAAACCCAAACAAACAATTCCATACACTTATAAAAAATCTTGGCATGTGCAAATTCATTAGTGTCCTTGTACTGAAACGATTGGAAAAAACCTTGGAGTTTTTTCATATTTGTGATCTGAAACGAGCTCGGATTGAGCTTGGATATATTATACGGTACAATTTTAAAATTCAAGGTTCTAAAAAAAGTGCTTATGACTAAATGAAGAATCCAATTATTGCCGAACTTTGGATCGGCAACAAACCCGAAAAGATAATAAACTTTCAAAAACAGCACTTCTAAATTAATGAATCAAGTTGCTTACGAGGATAGATTCAGAAGTGGAAATGAGCCGAAAACTCAAATTGTCTGATGGAAGACAACTTGGTTTTTCGGTTATTGGTGAAGGGACTCCAATTATTTACTTTCAAAGCACAGCAAGTAGTAGACTAGAAACCCTGCTCTTAGAAGAATTTGCATGCGATAATGGTTTCAAATTAATTGGTGTGGATAGACCAGGAAATGGTTTGTCATCTTATACGCCTAGAAATAATCTCAGTGACTTCTCCAAAGACGTAGACTGTTTGATGGCTTATTTAGAACTTGATTCGTTTGATTTGATTGCTTGGTCAGGTGGGGGCCTTTTGGTCTTGCTTACATAGCACTTTACCCAGAGTGTGTGACAAAGGCTGTGATTATTGGTTCTCCTTATTTGCCTTTTGACGTAGCAACTGCACACAACAATTCTCTTGCGCGTTTTGTACTGAAGATTCCCGCTCTAGGCATTTGGGGTTTAAAGAAGTTCAGAGCTGAAGTCTTAAGAGCTAACAAAGATATTACCGCGTTCTTAGAGTCAAAGAAAGGAAAGAAAATGCTTGAATCTTGGCCTGAAGCTGACGCCAAATTTTTTGCAAATCCACATTGGTTGACCTTGATATATGATTCTAAAGCTGAAGGGTTCCTTCAAAAAAGCGAGGGTGTTAAAGCGGTGTTTGAAGAACATCAACTTTTTACAAAACCATGGGCTGAACCTATATCATTAATTCCAGATGGGCAAGTTTTCCTTTGGCAAGGTACTGAAGACCTTGCCTGCCGCGTTGAAAATGTCTATCAACTTAATGAAAATATTCCCACTGCTATCTTGGACGTTTTTCATCTTAAAGGGCATTGTGTCATGTTCGATAACCTGCAAAAACTTCGCGAAATATTAGCCTAAAACTATCGTACAAACAGTTTTTTTCGATTTTCTTGAATTCAATGAAAGTTGTCCTCCTTTTTATGAATTATCAATCGCCGAAGAATTCCTGGTGCTACGGGCAGGATTCGAACCTGCGAACCCCTACGGGAAAGGATTTCTCATAGGGCGCTCAAGTCAAAGCGTCGATCTTGAGTCCTTCACCTTTGACCTGGCTTGGTTACCGTAGCTTGCAAGTTAACAAAACTTGTTTTCCTTCTTATTAATTATTTCCCGAACAAAGGACTTGGCTTAACCCGTAGCGAGTGTAATGTCATTCTTCCATATTTAGTCATTGTTTTGTTTTTGAGCCCCATTTCTTTTTCTCTATACAGCACCAACTATCCAAAGCATTGTTTGTGGTTTTAATTTGTTCTGATGCATCTCTCGTGCCGTATCCAATCTGAATTCTGCTAAATTCTTAACCACAAAAGTAAAAACAGCTTAAATATGAATAAAACAAGGAGCACCAAATGCGCACGGAACATAAAATAATTATCGCTAATAGCCAGCAAATGCCTGAAATCGCAGACTCAACTATCCATCTAATGATAACTTCACCTCCTTACCCTATGATAAAAATGTGGGACATACAATTTGGCATTGTAAACCCGAAAATCGCTATTTTATGGCAAAAACTTGAAGAAGGTAGTAAAGATGAAATCGTAACTCAAATTTATGAAACTATGCACGAAACCCTTGCTAGTACATGGCGCGAAACCTATCGCGTTCTCATAGACGGTGGAATAGCTTGCATAAATGTAGGTGATGCTGTACGAACGATAAATGGTTTGTTCCGTCTCTTCCCTAACCATTCCCGAATAATAGAAAATTGCGAAAGAATAGGTTTCACCATATTACCCTACATCTTATGGAAGAAACCTACCACTAAACCAAAATACAAAGGCAAAGGAGCATTCCTCGGCTCTGGGTTCCTGCCCCCAAACGCCTATGTCACTTTAGATTGTGAATTCATACTACTCTTTAGAAAAGGAAAGCTAAGAAAGTTTTCACCTAACAATCCTACTCGATACGAGAGTGCCTTTACCAAACAGCAACGTGATGAATGGTTCACACAGATATGGGATTTGACAGGTACACGTCAAACGGCAAATCAAATCGAGAGAAGAACCGCTGCTTTTCCTGACGAGATAGCTAACCGATTAATCAGAATGTTCAGTATAAAAGGCGATACTGTTCTTGACCCTTTTCTGGGTTCAGGTACAACAACCAGACTAGCAATTCGCAATCAAAGAAACAGTGTGGGTTATGAAATAGACGAAACATTGCTTCCTCTTATCAAAAAGAAAATTTATTATGAATCAGGCGCAGCTAAATTGTGCATAGCAAACCGCGATTAGATAAAAGCCTAATGACTAAAATTTTTGCAGTTTATGTAAGATTAACCTCCAAATTGTCGATTTCCCTCGTCTGGCTGGTTTTTATTCGTTATTCAGGTTTTGGAGGACATATCGCGACTCAAGAAAATATTAGCCTCTGGGAACTCTAATGAGGTCAAGAAAGCCTCTGTTTGTGCGTATACTCATAAAAAAGTTTATTAGTGAGCTATGTAGCATGTGTTTGTGCTCTTTAACCGTAGAAAAACTTTTTCGAGTTGGAAATTCCATCGGAGGAAATTGCAAGTTTGAGAAAGACCCGCTTCAAAAAAATCACAATAAACATTTACAGATTTATATTTGCGGGAGAATAGGAAAAAATGACTGAATTTCAAAAAGAAGATATTCACCTTCTATTAAAAACATTCTTTAGCGAGAAAGGCTTAGTAAAGCAACACCTCGACTCCTACAACGAATTCATCGACCATGGTTTACAGGAAGTCGTGGATGAAGTTAACGAAATCCCAATTGAAGTTCCAGATAACCCATACAAAGTAAAACTTGGCCAAATCTGGATTATTGACCCTCAATCAAGAATCACGGGACCATATGCTACTGAAGTTGACGGCACTAAACACGAAATCTACCCCATGGAAGCACGACTAAGAAACCTAGCTTACGCAGCACCTGTAGCCCTTGAAATGACACCCGTAATAGATGGGCGTGAACAAGATACCGAATTGGTTTACATCGGAAACATACCTGTTATGCTCAAGTCAAAACTTTGCTTCCTATCCCAGCTTTCGAAGGACGAACTTGTAGCAGCAGGAGAAGACCCAGATGACCCAGGAGGCTACTTCGTAGTAAACGGTTCTGAACGCGTAATAGTAGCAATGGAAGATCTCGCACCAAACCGAGTGATAGTAGACATAGACGAAAAAGGAACATCTCCCGTCTATCAAGCTAAAATATTCTCAACAACAGTAGGCTTCAGAGCAAGAATAGAACTTAAACTGAAATCCGACGGCGCCATATATGTTACAATGCCTGGAGTACCCACTGAAATCCCCTTCGTAGTCATAATGCGCGCATTAGACATAGAAAAAGACAAAGATATCGCTGAAGCAGTATCCCTCGACAAAAACCTACAAAGCATACTTGGGCCTTCATTTGAAAAAGCTATAGGAGTAGACACGCCAAGCGACGCCATGTTGTTCATTGGAAATCGCGTAGCACACGGGCAAGTGGAAGAGTACCGTCTGCAAAAAGCTGAAACAGCCCTTGACAAAAACTTCCTCCCACATTTGGGTAGAAGCAACAAAAACAGGCAGGAAAAAGCTATTTTTCTAGGAGAAATGGCATACCGAGTTATCCAGCTTAAGCTTGGAAGAAGGCGAACAGACGACAAAGACCACTTTAAGAATAAACGCCTAAGACTTGCTGGGCCACTCCTTGCAGACCTTTTCCGGGTTTCTTTCAGAAACTTGACCCGCGATATAAAGTACCAGCTTGAACGCATAGGAGTAAAAGGGCCAATCATAACAGTGTCTGCCGCAGTCCGTCCCGGCATAATAACTGAACGATTTCAGCATGCTCTTGCAACCGGAAACTGGGGCAGGGGCAGAGTTGGTATCACTCAACTTCTCGATCGGACAAACTACATCTCCACTCTTAGCCACCTAAGAAGGCTCCAGTCACCTCTGAGTAGAAGTCAACCTAACTTCGAAGCTAGAGACTTACATCCCACTCACTGGGGACGCTTATGTCCCAATGAAACTCCAGAAGGATCCAATTGTGGTTTAGTCAAAAACCTAGCATTATCAGCTTCAATTTCAGTGGGCGTAAACGCCGAGAAAATCAAGCAACTTTTTTTTGAGATGGGCACCATTCCAGCCTATGAGGCCAGTACGGATTTGAGAACATCCGGCGCTAAAGTTTTTGTTGACGGAAACATAATCGGTTATTGCAATTCAGCATCAGAAATGGTTAACACTTTTAGAGAGAAAAGAAGGATAGGCGAAATATCAACTGAAGTTAACATAACTTATTTCTCTAAAGAGAAAACTGAAATGGAAGAGGTACACGCCAACTGCGATGAAGGACGAGTTAGACGTCCTCTTGTAATAGTAGATGATGGCATCCCAAAACTTCAACCTAATCATTTGGAAAAAATTGGTTTGGGAGAATGGGGCTGGGAGGATCTAGTAAAAAACGGTCTAATCGAGTATATGGACGCTGAAGAGGAAGAAAATGCTTATGTTGCTGTATCTCTCAAAAATGTGACTCCCCAGCATACACATGCTGAAATCGCTTCGTATACAATTCTGGGAATATGCGCTTCAACCATACCCTTTCCAGAACACAATCAATCCCCACGCAACTCTTATCAAGCAGCCATGGCTAAACAGGCACTTGGAGTTTATGGTACAAACTTCCATCACCGCGTTGATTCTAGGTCGCATATTCTTCATTATCCCCAAGTTCCTTTGGTTGAAACTGAACTCATGGAAATAATGGGTTATAAGCAACGACCAACAGGACAAAATTGTGTTGTTGCTGTGCTTAGCTTTGAAGGTTATAACATGGAGGACGCTTTAATTTTCAATAAAGCCTCCATTGAAAGAGGCTTAGCGCGCTCCACATTTTATCGAATATATGAGGCTGAATGCCGTCAATACTTGGGCGGACTTAAAGATAAATTTAAAGTCCCTGAACCTGGAACCCGCGGATACCGAGGAGAACAATACTACAGGCTTCTTGAGCCTGATGGAGTAATAAGTTTGGAATCCGCAGTTGTAGGGGGCGATGTTCTCATCGGTAGAATAAGTCCACCGAGATTTCTGGAGGAATACAAAGAATTCGAAGTCAAAGGGCCTTCCATGCGCGATACCTCCACCGATATGCGACCATCCGAAACAGGCATGGTTGACGGAATTTTCGTAACAGAATCTGGAGAAGGAAGCAAACTTGTGAAAGTCAGAGTCCGCGACCAACGCGTCCCAGAGCTAGGAGACAAATTTGCCTCTCGTCACGGACAAAAAGGCGTCATAGGATTAATAGTACCACAAGAAAACATGCCTTTCACAGACGAAGGCATTGTTCCGGACATAGTAATCAACCCTCATGCTATACCCTCAAGAATGACAATTGGTCAATTCATCGAATCCCTTTCAGGAAAAGTTGCGGCCGCTAGAGGAAAACCGCTGGACGGCACCCCATTCTCCAATGAAGGACCTGAAAGAATTAGAAAAGATCTTGTGAAGTTGGGATTCAGCCATACGGGAAGTGAAGTTTTCTACAATGGTACAACAGGTGAAAAGTTCGTTGCTGAAATCTTCGTAGGTATTGTTTACTACCAGAAACTACATCACATGGTAGCTGATAAAATACATGCCAGAGCCCGTGGGCAAGTTCAGATGTTAACTCGACAGCCCACTGAAGGTAGAGCAAGAGGTGGGGGTCTGAGATTCGGAGAAATGGAACGTGACTGTCTTATAGGGCACGGTGCGGCTATGCTTCTAAGGGACAGATTGCTGGAAGAATCTGACAAGTATACACTTTACATATGCGAAAATTGCGGTCAGATATCCTATTTCGATATGAAGCAAAGAAAATATGTGTGTAAGATTTGTGATGAAAAAGCAAAGATTTCCCCCGTAATTGTTTCCTACGCTTTCAAACTCTTGTTACAGGAGCTTCAGAGTTTATGTATCACACCAAGGTTAGCGCTTAAGGAGAAAGCATAGTATGGCTTCAGAAATATCAATTCACAAAGTTGTTGATGGAATTTCTTTTGGTTTGATTTCACCGCAAGACCTACGTAAGCAATCTGTTGTAGAAATTCAAACGCCAGATACCTACGATGAAGACGGAGCTCCAATAACCGCAGGATTAATGGATGGTAGATTAGGCACCTTAGAACCTAGGCAACGATGCAAAACTTGTGGAAACACTGCAATACGTTGCCCAGGACATTTTGGACACATAGAACTAGCCGTGCCAATTGTGCACATTGAATTCACAAAAATTATTCACGAACTATTGAAATCCACCTGCCGACGTTGTGGGCGAATACTTCTATCGGAGGAAAAAGTGAAAAAGGTTCAAGACAGAATTGAAAAATACAAGCAACTTCTGGGCACGATACCAGACTCAGTTTACAAAACCATCATGCAAGAAATCAAGGCTAAGCAATGCTTTTCCTGTGCAGCTAACCAGTGGAAAATAACTTTTGAGAAACCAACAAAGTTCATAGAACAAACCGAAGCAGGTTCGGAACCTCTAACGCCTAGCATGATAAGGGAAAGATTAGAGCGCGTTTCAAACGAAGATTTGGAACTCTTGGGTTTCAACCCAAACGTGGCTAGACCAGAATGGATGGTTCTACAGGTTTTACCTGTGCCTCCTGTCTACGTTCGTCCCTCTATAACGCTGGAATCAGGAATTCGATCAGAAGACGACTTGACTCACAAACTTGTTGACATAATTCGGATAAACCAGCGACTTAAGGAAAACATGGAAGCAGGTGCACCGACACTCATTATTCAAGACTTATCTGAGCTTCTACAGTACCACGTAACTACTTACTTTAATAATGAAGCCTCTGGAATACCACCAGCACGACATCGCTCAGGAAGAGCTCTGAAAACGCTCTCACAGCGATTGAAAGGAAAAGAAGGCAGATTCAGAAGTAATCTTTCAGGCAAAAGAGTCGACTTCTCAGCCCGCACTGTAATTTCTCCTGACCCTAACCTCGACATAAACGAAGTTGGTGTTCCAAGAGACGTAGCCATGCGTTTGTCTGTTCCTGAAAAAGTAACTGAATGGAACATTGATGAATTAAAACAACTAGTCATAAACGGTCCTGAACAGTACCCAGGTGCCTTATACATAATAAGACCAGATGGAAAACGCATAAGACTTGAATTCGTAGTTGATAGAGACAAAATCGCAGAAGCCGTAGAGCTAGGATTTGTTGTGGAACGTCACCTTAAAAACGGCGACATTGCAATATTTAACCGCCAACCATCACTTCACCGAATGTCCATTATGGCACATTACGTGCGTGTTTTGCCTTACAAAACTTTCCGTTTGCATCTCTGTGTTTGTCCGCCTTACAATGCAGATTTTGATGGAGATGAAATGAACCTCCATGTACCTCAGAGTGAAGAAGCTCGAACAGAAGCTCTTCTACTAATGCAAGTTCAAGACCAAATACTTTCACCAAGATTCGGAGGTCCCATAATTGGGGCAATACGCGATTTCATAACAGGGGCATATTACTTCACTAGAAGTGAAAACTTCATGCCTAAGGACGAGGTTACCCGACTCCTCACCGCAACAGGTTATGTAGGGCAACTACCTAAGCCTGAAATCAAAAAGCCGCAACCTTTATGGTCGGGCAAGCAAATCTTTAGCCTCTTTCTGCCAAAGACATTAAACTATGTCTTAAAGGCAAACCTTTGCCAAGGATGTACCAAATGCGAAGAAGAAGACTGCAAACATGACGCATATGTAGTTATAAAAAACGGTGAGCTTGTATCAGGTATAATAGATAGGCGATCAATAGGATCCGAGCAATCCGAAAGTCTTTTACACCGTATAATAAAGGATTACGGAACCAAAGCGGGACGCGAATTTCTAAACAAAATAACACGACTTCTGAAACTCTTTATTACTATGCGGGGATTCAGTTACCCATATGATCAACTTGTTCTTTCACCAAAAGCTGAGACTAAAATTAAGAAAACGATGCAAAAAATTCAGAAGAAGATAGATGAACACATAGAAAATTACCGTAATGGAACTTTGCCTAGGCTGCCTGGGCAAACACTGGAGGAGTCCTTTGAAATTTACATTATGCACGAACTTGCCCGAGCCAGAGACGAGGCAGGAAAAATCGCAGACCAAGATTTTACAATAGACAACTCAGGCATAGTCATGACTCGAACAGGCGCAAGAGGTTCAAGCCTCAACATTGGACAAATGGTTGCCTGTGTCGGTCAGCAGTCAGTGCGAGGAAAACGAATAATGAGAGGATATGTTGGACGAGCTTTGCCACATTTTGTTGAGGGTGACCCTCGTCCGAAAGCCAGAGGATTCGTCTATAACTCATACCAGACGGGATTGGACGCGATTGAATTCTTCTTTCACGCCATGGGCGGCAGAGAAGGCTTGGTTGATACTGCAGTCAGAACACAACAGAGTGGATATATGCAAAGAAGACTAATCAACGCTCTAGAACACATACGCCTAGAGTATGATGGTACCGTACGAGACTCAGCTGGCGACATAATACAATTCATGTATGGTGAAGACGGCGTCGACCCAGCTAAAAGCGACCATGGGCAAGCTGTGAACGTAAGTAGACTCATAAGTCAGATAAAGATTGGAGAAGAAAAAGGTAAAGCGGCTTCCCCAGATTACATTAAAAAACAACTAAAATCAGTTAAGAATCAACTTACCCCAATGCTCATGGATCAGCTTAAACAAAGCCTAGCCAAAGCAGGTCTGACCACAAAGGGCGTTAAGAAAGCCGTAACACTTACAGCTGAGCAATATAAAAAGGCGTTAATGGAACCAGGTGAAGCTGTAGGCATAGTTGCAGCTCAATCGATAGGCGAACCGGGAACGCAGATGACTCTTAGAACTTTTCACTATGCAGGAGTTAAAGAGCAAAACGTTACTTTAGGCTTACCTAGACTCATTGAAATAGTTGATGCCAGGCGAATTCCGTCAACCCCAATTATGACTATATATCTAACAGAAAAATATCGGAAAGACAAAGAACTCACTGTGGAAATTGCTCGAAATATAATTTATACAAGTTTGGAAACCATTGCGTCCGCGATTTATGAGGACCCAGTTCGAGAAGAAATCGTGGTTGAACTGAATAGGTCCATGATGGAAGACCGCGCAATAACCATAGATTACCTCAAAAACCAACTAGAGGTTCCTAACGCTACATTTGAGTTGAAAGGCGATATCATTCAAATTGTTCCAACTAAAGTTGAAAACCTGAAGAAACTACTTGGCAAAGTTCCGGATTTATACGTTAAAGGTGTACCTGACATAAAACGTGTGTTAGTAACAGAAGAATACGGTGAGTGGGTTATACGAACAGATGGCTCTAACTTGGCTAAAGTTTTGCAAGTTACTGGTGTGGATACTTCCCGAACAACAACAAATAACGTCCATGAGATAGCTAAAACACTTGGAATAGAAGCTGCGAGGAATGCTTTAGCCAACGAAGCGAAAGGAGTCTTAGAAGACCAAGGCTTGGACGTAGACGTGCGTCATGTTCTGCTTGTTGCAGATATGATGACCTCCACAGGCGAAGTGCAACAGATAGGAAGGCATGGAATCAGCGGCAAGAAAGCCAGCGTTTTGGCTAGAGCCGCGTTCGAAATCACAGTACCCAATATTGTTGAAGCAGCTGTAAAAGGTGAAAGCGATCCATTAGAAGGTGTAACCGAAAACGTAATAGTCGGGCAGTCAATTCCAATTGGCACAGGTTTAGTTGAGTTATACATGTCAACCTTTGAAAAACAGGAAAAGACTGGAGGAAAAACAGAAATATGATTGACGTAAATAAAGCAATAGCAACGGCTGTGAAAACCGGGAAAGTTTCTTTTGGAGCTAACTCGGCTTTGATAAACGCTAAAACTGGTAAAGCTAAGATGATTGTCCTAGCCGGTAACTGTCCAAAAAACATAAAAGAACAAGTAGAATATTATGGTAAAATCTCAAAGGTTCCCATTATGACATATAAAGGTACATCAATAGATTTGGCAGCGGTCTGCAACAAACTTTTCATAATTTCATCGTTGAGCATCAGAGAGACAGGAGACTCAGAAATACTTAAAATAGTAGAAAGCACCGAAAAAGACTCTAATGGAGGCAGTGCATAATTAGCAGAATCAAGATCACATGCGACGAAATGCGTTATATAGCCTTATTTGAAAGTGTTAGCGGTGCAGGCGTCAAGGACTGTATAATTGACGAAGAACAAGGACGCGCAATATTCATAGTTAACAAAGGTCAAGTAGGTGTCGCAATAGGAAAAGGCGGCAGGAACATACACACTCTCGAAAGAATGACAGGAAAGAGGCATGAGATAATCGAGTACTCAGAAGATCCAGTGCAGTTTATCAAAAACGCTCTTAAACCAGCAGCTGTCAGAGAAGTTCGGGTTTCTGAAAGGACAGATGGCAAGAAAATGGCAGTTGTGGCGGTAAATCCAAAAGATAAAGGCGTTGCCATAGGGAAAAACGGCAAAAACGCAGAACGCCTGCGATTCTTGGCAAAAAGGTATTTCGATATTCAAAACGTCAACATTACCTAATTTTGTCAGAGATTAATACTAAGCTATTATAGATAGCTGATTCCAGTTCATTTTCGTTAGGAAATTGAGTCAATGTGGTTTGCTGCGAATGTTTCAGTTCTAGAACAGAAAACGATTTACCTGTGCATTGACATCACATGTACGATATTATATGATTGTTAGAAGTATCTTGGATTTGATTGGCAACACTCCGATGGTTAGGGTAAGTCAGCTTAACAAGAACCCTAATCTTGAGTTGTATGTGAAACTGGAGAAGTTCAATATAGGAGGCTCAGTTAAAGACCGCATAGCCAAATATATGATTGAACAAGCTGAGAAGTCCGGGCAGCTTAACAAAGATAAAACCGTTATAGAAGCCACCAGTGGCAACACAGGAATAGGTTTAGCTTTGGTCTGTCGGGTGAAAGGTTACGATCTATTCCTTGTAATGCCTGAAAATATGACCATGGAAAGACGGCAAATTCTCAACGCAATTGGTGCAAAAATTATTTTAAGTGAAGCCGCAAAAGGCATGGATGGTGCAGAAGATCTAGCACGTAGAATTGCTAGCCAAAGTCCAAACAAGTACTTCATGCCCAATCAGTTTGCGAACGAAGCTAATGTGACAGCCCATTATGAAACTACGGCTGAAGAAATTCTGCGAGATACAAATGGAAAAGTCACTCATTTTGTAGCAGGAATCGGTACCACAGGCACGCTCATGGGCGTATCTAAGAAACTGAAGGAACATAATCCCAAAATTCGTATTATTGCTGTAGAACCCAAAAAAGGTACTAACATTCAAGGCCTTAAGAACCTTGAGACCCAGTATGTACCTACTATCTGGGAAAAGGGGAAGGTCGACGAAATCCATGAGGTACATCCCAAAAAGGCTGAGGAAGCCGCTAGATTACTTGCGTTGCAGGAAGGCATTTTTGTTGGACCAAGCTCAGGAGCTATTTTTCACATAGCCTTGAAAAGAGCTGCTGAAATAGACAAAGGCGTTATGGTCGCTATTGCACCAGATGGTGGGGAAAAATACCTATCTACTACACTATGCGATCCCAAATTATGTCTAAAATGTGCACGCAAATATGGAATAAGGTGTTCTTACATAGACGGAAGCCCTATATCAAAAACCCTATAATAAGAAATCTAAGATCTCTCTTCTTAGTAACAAATATCGTCTCGTAACTGTATAGAGAGCTAAAACAAGCAAATTTCTTTTTTTATTCTTGTTAGTTTCATATACAGGAAAGCTATTGCCCTAAAGACGAAAGCGAAAACTCGGCCTTTTTTTAAAAAAATTACGGGATAAAAATCCCAATTGAATATTTCGTCAGATGTTTTTCCCAGATTACGTATTCTTGTCTGATTACTAGCTACTCTTAAGTTTCCATCTCAATTGAATTTGTACTCTCTTAACTAACCCTTGTCTTTCTAGAGAATGCAAACTTCTACTTATAGAGGAATATTCTTTTGTTTTATATCCAACTGGTTTGCTAAAAACCAATTCAGCTAGTTCTTTCGTTGTCATTTCTGGCTTCATTTCTAAAAATTTTAGAATCAGTCTTTGATTTTTAGATAATCCTGCCGTTTTTTGACCCTCAATCAGAAATTCTCAAATATCATTTAAAACGTTTGTTCTCTTTGGGTAAATGGTTTTTTCAAGAATTCCGTACAATGAATTGTTCGAGATGAAATATCTTCCATTCTCTGTGGAATCATCTCATAATTCCATTATTTCATATCTAAAACTATTGAACACTTCTTCAAAGTTCAAGCTTATTCCATGTCGAGTAATGCCCCAGTACCTAGGCTACATGATTCAACTAATTCTGCCGATTTCTTTATAGGAAAATAGAGACTTGACACAAGTTCCTCTAAATCTAAATCTTCCAGCTCTGAGTTTTCCTCTGAAACATGCAAGCGTGAATCTTTCTTAGAAATAATGATTCTAGTTACTTTCGGATCAATAAGCCAGGCTCTATAACGCCATTTTTTAGCCGCTTCGCTTTTTCTATTCCAAAAGTTCATCACTATCTTTCCATGCGAATAGGGGTATTTCTGATAATAAAGTGGTTATTCTGGCAATAGCATGTTCGCTTTGCTTGATATATTCCCATATTTGTAACTTTCCTTTTAATGGTTAGACTCCCGTGAAATTATGTGGTGCTTGGTTTCTGTTGAAAGTTTTTAAAAGATTGGACGCTCACTTTTGGTTTCGGCAATGATTCCATTGAAGTGGCTCGAAGAAAAAGAGAAAAAAGACAAGCTTCAATAAATGTCAAATCGACATTAAAAGAAGTCTTAGACGTTAAAATTCACCAATCAAAAAGTCTTAATGTACTTATGAATATCCTTATTCTCTATCAAAGCTAAACAACATATATTTGATTATCAAAGATGAACAAAAATGGAATGGTATATCTTTGCATTATTGGCACCTGCATTCTGGGCTCTGAATAACATCTTTATAAAATTTCTGATAACCAACAAATTCAAGACCTATTTTCCTCTAATTTTTGCTGTAATCTTTTGCGACATAATCTTTGCAGGAGCAGTACTTGTTTTTGGAGCTGTTACATTTTCTTATCCATACTCTCTTCTCGCTATGGCAGCAGGTCTTATGCCTTTGATCGCATTCTGGTTCTACTCCAAAGCTCTACTCACTGAAGAAATCTCAAGAATTGTAACCCTTTTTCAGCTCATTCCAATATTTGTAGTGCTTCTTTCAGTAGTTTTTCTCAACGAAATCCTAGGAATTCAAAGGTATATAGGAATCAGCCTTATTGTTATTGCCTCTTTACTGATTTCCTACAAAAAAGCGGGCAATAAGCCTTTTTCAGGAATAATCAAGTTCATGATCCCATTTGGGATAATAATTGCCGCCTATACAATCGCTGACAAAACCCTCTTAATCTATCTTGATTATTGGACGGTCTTCTTCTGGAATATTCTTGGTACTTTTGTTGGAGCCCTTTTCATGATGACAATGCCGAAGCCACGCAATGAAATTACTAAAACAATATCCACTATTGGGAGAAAGGCGTTGTTGGCAACCTTCTTAGGAGAAAGCCTTTACGTCTTAGGAACAATCTGCTCGCTAATAGCTTTGTCCCTGACCCAAGCTTCTCTCGCTTCTCCTATCTTCGGTTTGCAACCATTCTATGTGTTTTTCTACACAATAGTCATAAGTCTTTTCTTACCACAAATCCTTAAAGAAGAAATTAGCAGAGAAATCTTGCTTCTGAAAGCTTCTGCGGTGACTTTGATGTTTATCGGAACTTGGCTAACCGTGTGAAGGGTGCGACATTATTCTTTGATATTTGGTCAGTGTTTTGTTTTTTGTCGTAAACAAAGGACTAGCTAGTAGACTCCAAAATTAATGGGTATATTTCATTGCTCCGCGGTTCTGGCGATGTCTCCCGCACAACTTCCCCTTTTTTCATAAGTTAGGGGAATATTTATTTAACTAACCAAATGCCAGAGGCAAAAAAGAAATAAAAAAATTCATTGATTATTGGTTTTTTCTTCGGGCTTCTTGTGAGCAAAGTTGTTTATTGTATTAGTGTTGTGCAGTTATACAGAAATGCTTAAATTCATAATGAATATCGTGAGTCTTAATAAAAAATACTTTAGGGATAAGCGTGAACTGGCTAATCATAATATCAAACGCTGCATTTGGCTCGATTTCCACAGTCTTATTTGCTCTCGGCTGGAAAACTCTTAAAACCATCAAATATTTGAATGTAGGTAAACTGTTCTGGATACCCATATTACTGTCAAGCGTTCTTTTCGCAATAAGCTCTCTAATCACAATATTAAATGACGTATTTCTTTCATTAACTGTAGCTTTTGAAATTGACCAGATTATTCAGCTTATAGCTCTATGCTTTCTATCAGTGGGAGTTTACAGCTATTCAAGAACGATTAGAAGGAATATCCCTAAAAAGTACATTATCCCTGAAGATATTTCCGGGCAAAAAAGCGAAAATTCGCCTTACTCTCCTCTAACAACTTCTGTTTATCATGAAAAAGATTCGTCCAGCAAATTGCAAAGAAGAACCCCTTCAGAATGTAACTATCAATTGGGGTACTTAGGCACATTTCCTGCTGATGCTTCACTTCCTGAAGAATGTTTGAGCTGCAACAAAATAATGGAATGTAAACAATCCTAACGAACATTTGAGAGGCATAAATCATACAAGTAAGGTAGCCCCGTTAAAAAAGTGTCATGCTCATTATCCCGACCAACCTTTTCCCCCTTTTTCATTGATTTATTTAAAATCCCATTCGCAATATGGGTCTCCTATTCCAATACACTTTGTTTCTTTAACATGGTGGTTTTTAACAGCGTAAAAGAAACCGTTAAGAAAACCTGTAGTGAAATAGCAGGAGGGTTCTTTGGTTTTCATTCCAAATCTTTCACTATTCTCAAAAATTCTAATTGTCTCATCTATGGTGACCTTTCCGACTTTGCAATGGTTCATGAAATCTATTAATCGTCTAACCGCTTCTTCTTCCCCTAGTCCTGCTTTCATGAGGTGTTCGCCCAGCATTTTTCCTGCTTTGGCACCGCCTAACCTGAATATCATTATTAGTTGCTCACTGGCGAGTGGAGCAGCAGTAACCTGCTGCAATTCATGCATGTGTACATCACTGCCCAAAGTTGGTCTTTCCATTAATGGTTTCCCATGTAACAAAAACTTCAATATGTGATCCTTAATAAGAGCATTCACATTTTCAATTGTTGTGCTATTTTTCTCCAAAGAATCTCTAAGCTCATCGATTTCTTCTGGAACTAGTTTATACTCACAATAAGGGTCCCCTAGCCCTATACACTTCAATTCAATTACGTTCCAATCCCTTACTCTATTATCCCATCCAGCTAGTATGCCAACAGTCTGTGCAGGTTTCATAAATCCCAAGGTAGCTCCAACGTTATTGAATCCCCAGCATTCATAACTCTCTGAAAACCTAACGTGGTGTTCATCTGTTTTTGATTTATCTTCGAGAAATTCGACGATACCTGAGTTCCAATCTAGTGATTGCTTCTTTCCCATTCCAAACAGTTTTTTCATGTTTTTAACTTTGCTGAAATTCTTTGGCATGAACAATCTGAAGAGACCTCTTTGATACATAGGTAGAAGTGCCACTACATCAATATTCATATTTGATGGATTGTTAGTATACTTGGTTACGTCATACATCATTGCGGGAAACCTTTTAGGATCCCAGAGCATGCCACTCCAGAAGACTAGGTTTCGCCAGGCAATGTTAATGAAGTCACCAACCATTGGTCTTAGAGTTGATATAGATGCACCCATTGCCAGCTTTAAATCTCGTTTTCGATAATTCATGTCAAAATGATGAAAACTGGTTAGGGGCGGAGCAACTAATGGAACCTCAATCTTTGTAGGTTCAATTTTTGGGTGTTTTACAACATTCAGAACTTTCTTATCTTCTACAAAATCAATTTTTATTATACCGTTGCAAAGACTCATTAAGGAAACCAAATCTTCACTCTTTCCACTTCCCTCATCAAAACAAGCAAAAACACTGTTTCCCTCGCTAGCAAACTTTGATAGAAATAGTTTTAAAAACAGAACCACCTGTGAACCGTTCAGAATGTAAGGTGACGTTAGAGAGTCAAAAACTAGCAGAGAACTTTGTTTTCCAATTTTCCTATGAAGTTTTGTAATTAATATGCTCAAATTTGTTAGATTCCCGCAATTTGCATTGATAATGTCAGGTCTATCAGGAAGGGGTAATCCAACAGTTTCGCTATAAGCATCAATGAAGTTTAATAAACCATGTGAAGTATTCCCTAAGCCTTTTTCTTTTAACGCCTTCTCTGCTTCAAATGAACTATATTCGGTCGTAATGAAAATGATTGGTTTATACGCAGCTAAGTTTGAAAGTACAACTTGCTGACAGAATACTGACTTTCCTGACCCAGGAGTACCAACTAATAATATTGTCTTACCTTTAGGTACGTCATATAAGCTGGAAAGAGACATTAAATCTCCTAATGTAGATAGCTTTTTGAGTTTTTCAAACTTTTGGCTACTGGATTTTCTTAAATACTAGATAGCAGCAGCACAAAATGACAACAATATCAATTGAAATTAGAATGAGAGTCATATTCTCTGGTTTCATAACAAGATAGGAGTAAGCTCCAAGTAATGCTCCCAACATCGGGACAACCAATCCTGAATAAATGAAAAAGCGTTTTCTAAAAAATAGGCCGACTCCCATAATGACATAGAGCAATCCAAATATTGCCATTACAGCTATCTCCATTCCTGAGGAAAAGACAATCAGAGCCAAGTGGATAATGCCAGTCAAAACCAAAAGAAATGCAGCTAAAAGTCTAATACCTTTAGTAGCGTCCATTTCTATTCACCTCTAAAATACCTACTGATTTCTAGATATTACAGATTTTTGGTTAATCCAATATCAATTGTAACTTCGTTCGAAAGAGTGTCATGCTCATTATCCAGACCAACCTTTTTCCCTTTTTTTCAGAGTGGCAACGGAAATTCTATGAAGCAGCGACTTTGAAACAGGTTGAGTTGCACTTACTCGCTATCACTTCTACTTGCTTTGAGTAAGGTGGAGCAACGACAGTAAAATTAAAGGTGCATTCTCTTGCAGAAATTAGCATTATATTATATGTGGAACCAAAAGTCCACTCGTAACTTATTCTGATTGAGCGTTGAGTGTCTACTTGGATTGTCTCGTTTGCTGGAATATTGATCGATATACTTTGGTTTAAATTGCTAACAGTTACTTTGGTTATTTTTACTGTGCTTGTGCAGTATTCGGGAGGGGGGTTTGTTACATTGATTGTTAGGCTGTCTGTTCCGAATTGCACATCTGTTATGATGATGTATTCCGTTAGCATACCCCCATAATCAATTGGATACTTTGGTCGCAATTCCTCAATCCACGCCAAGAAAAACACTGAACCCATCACCGCCAGAATCACCATGGTAATTGCAGCTATTTTTCTGGTTTTAGTCATGATGAACTGTTTTCTCAATTTCAGTTTTAACAGTTCTGAATTATGGATAAGTGACTCTGCAAACCTCTTCTACACTGGGTCTAAGCGAATCCAAATAGCAGTTTCTACCTTGTGGGAATTGATTTGCATCCCGTCTATAGAGATATCTTCCACAAACCTCTTCTTTTTTTGAGTAAAAAATAAACCTGCAAGATGATAATTATAATGTTGGGGAGGTGAAAGAGGCTTGAAAGCGAAAGCAATCATGTTTGTTTCACTTTTGTTATCGATAGTTATAGCTACGATGTTGCTTGTTTCTTATGCAGAAATCCATTGGAGTTCAATTACTACTGTGGATTCAACAGGAATCGTTGGCAGGTACACTTCTTTGGCTTTGGATTCCAGTGATAATCCCCACATAAGCTACAGCGACGATACAAATTATGATTTGAGGTATGCAGTGCGGAATGAATCCATATGGTCTGTAGAGACTGTGGATTCAATAGGAAACGTTGGCATATTTACTTCTTTGGCTTTCGATTCGTCGGACAAACCCCACATAAGCTATTACGACTGGACAAATCATGATTTGAAGTATGCGACGGCCACAGAACTCCTTCCCACTCCAACACCCTCACCTAGTTTATCTCCGACTCCTAGTCCGTCTCCATCTCCGTATGCAAGCCCTTCTCCTACGCCAGTTCCGTCTCCAACGCAATCGCCAAGTTCGACTCCAACATCTGCACCTACAGACCACCCTACTCCTACACAATCTTCCGCAGAAGCGTCATCCTTTTTCTCTGCACCAGTAGTTGGAATAACAATAGGATCTATTGGGGGAATTGTGGTTGCCTTGATTCTTGTGCGTAATAGAGGGGAACGAAAGAAAATTTTGGTTGTTGGCATCATAGCAATTGGTGTTGTTGTTTCAGGTGTTGGTCTTTACTTCTTTTTCAGCGGTCTGTTTGGGAATGGTTCATTTGGTCCTCCAGTTGATGTTTCGGGAATTAATCTTTCATCCAATCTAACAGCAGAAGAGCTTCTTCCGGCTCAACTCATTGATGGATCCTTGAACAGGGGAGCTGTAGGTGGAGGGGGGATATCGGGGTTCTAGGATGGCGTTGAATATCGTGTAATCACATTAAACGCTGAATATAACGGCATAACGCTTCGTGTGTGGAAAGCAGAAAGTGAGGTTGAAGCGACAGTAGCCTTTGAGGCATATTATGAGGACCCATTCGAGGATTACTTCTCCGGTTCCAGACAAAAAACCAGAACGCCATCATGGTTCACTTTTGAAGGCGGTGGAACTAGCGGCTTCGTTTGGAAATCTGGCGTGTGGATATTTGGAGTTGAAGCTGGGAATGCAGAAATGAGGAACCATGCAGCGGCAGAATGGGTGCAAGAGCTTAGAAGCAGGTAGAGATTCTTAGCTCTAAGTTGGTATATCTCCAGCTACCAACAACTCCTCATTTTAAACAAGCTATATTTTTGCTGGTGAAAAAAGCATGCTTTGTTCAAGGAAGGGTACCTCGCTCGGTTTAGGCTAAGCATTCTACTCGAAAAGGATTAGGTAGGTTGAAGAGAGTTCTTGATAAGGCAAATTTGAAAGTATTAGAATAGGAAAAAGAAAAGGGTAGAAGTAATCTTTGCTTAGTTCGGGATTCTCCATATAAGAACTCGCATTTCCTGCAGCAAATAGTTGCTGAGATCCATATTGAAATACACGACGATTTCGTTGAGATTACCAGCAATCCAGTAAACCTCTTCTTCGGACACATAATTATGCGTCCAAGTTTCTTCGCCTGGAATCGGGGGGAAAGGATCGGACGCCCTGTAGTAAATGTAAACGACAAGATCACGGCTCCCTAGATTATGGGTGAACGTGATTGTCTCTTCCGTGCCACAGTGTGCTGATACCCAACCACTGTCATACTGACCAAGAATGGATCTCCAAAATGAACCAAAAGGATTTCTAGGATTAAAAGCAAATGCAGATCCTAATAGAAACGAAGCAAGAATTAACGCTGTTGCTGCAACAAGATATTTTCTTTTCAATTTCAATCTTTTTTCACCTCCCTATATCAAATGTGAACAAAAAATGATATTAGTTGAATTTAGTTTTATGATTTTTGAAGTAGTTAGTATTGGCAGTTAGCATATTACTGATGTGTGCCTCTCTCTGTCTGAGCAGCCAGAAACCTACATAGCAGAATTAAAATCTCCGTTACTTGCCCAATTTCCTATTGATATCACAAACTACCCAATAAGCTTCTTTCTGTTTTCCTTCAACAGTCAATAGTCCAAAGTAGTTTTCCTTAGGAGGGGAAAGACCTTGATTGTCATATAGCTCATAAATGAAAATCTTGCTAACTAATGGCTTAAAAGTGGAACAAACCAAACTCAGATAATCAGCTTGCTCAGTTTCACTATTATTTTCTATAACTGAAGGTTTGCCAGTTTCAGTCAACCAAACTGGTTTGTTTGTTAGACTCTCAACAAACTGCAAAACATCCAAGTTCATCTGCATATTAGGATAATAAAAATGAACTCCCATACAATCGAAGTAATCTTCAGTATCACCAAAAGCAAAGACTGTATTCAAGTAATTTTTCCAATCATCCCCCCACTCTGGTGAAACTCCAGCAAAAACAACAGGAATTTCAGTATAGTTCTTGATGATTACATAGGCACTCTTTAGCATCTCATAATAGGTTTCAGATGGAATGTAAGCCTCAGCATTTGGCTCATTCCATATCTCAACAGCATCTACATTGTTGAAACCTTCAGAAGCTACTATCTCTGTCAAGTTCCCTTTCCATTCTTCTAGAGATGGAATCGTCTGATTGAATGTGTTAATATCTATAATTGCTAAAAGACTAATGTTGTTGTCTTCAAGATTCTGCGAGCAATCCCTCATTGAGTAATCATCAGTTGTCTCCCAGTCAGTTCTAACCATTTTAACTCCAAGTTCAGCAAGATGAGAAAAAGTTGAACAACCAAAGTCTGAGAGATGTACACAGACATTAACCTCATTCTCAGCTGGTCTAGGATAATATGAATACGCTACAATTAAGATTCCAACAAGCATTATCAAGATGATTGCTTTCCAAAGAGTCTTCAATTCTACCAGTATCCTGAAATCCAGCAAACCTAGTTATCCAATTAAGCTATAACAGTTTTTCACTTCACAAACACTCCAAGAAGCAACAATTGACTAATTCTCTTTTCTAT
>Ga0209536_100001635_pt1 | contig 36688 bp, 28 predicted proteins | sample DeeMarSeWOR28_12_FD_187461 | JGI IMG/M metagenome (GOLD analysis project Ga0209536, IMG submission 187461) | Marine sediment microbial communities from White Oak River estuary, North Carolina - WOR-2-8_12 (SPAdes) (version 2) | ecosystem: Environmental > Aquatic > Marine > Intertidal zone >... | reverse complement strand
TGGGCTTATGGTCTAGTGGTTATGACGTCGCCTTCACACGGCGGAGGTCGCCGGTTCAAATCCGGCTAAGCCCATGATATTTAAATCTTTTTAATAATTGGAAATGCTATTTAATTTTTTCAGGTTTTTTTTACTCGCCACCAGGATTAACATGTATATATCCCAATAGAACAAATCCACCTCTATCTAAGGAATCTGAAGTTTCAGGTACATCAACTGTTACTGTTATTCTTGTTTTTCCTAGCCCAAAAATCAACCCTGATGTTATAGTTGCTTCTCCAAAAGCAGGGATATCTATTTCACCATTTGATTTTTTACCAATAAATGCCCCACCGTCAAGATTTATACACCACTGTACACCATTTACATCTTCGATACCATTGTATTTAATTACTGCATTTATTCTTAAAAATCCACCCTGTATTGATTTTATGTAAATCAAGGGTAAAATTTCTATTGAAAATGGTTCTGACCAGTTGCTTTCTCTGCCAAACTCATCTTTTGCCTTAACTCTTATTTCATAGATTCCTTCTTTTTTCCATATATTTTGGGCAATTCCTGTTTCACCTGATTCATAAGGTCCAATCCATCCACTGTCTTCTTCATTTCCCCAATCAAACAAATAATAAATTTGATCTCTGTCACAATCTATGGTAGTTCCACTGAAAGTATATTCTATATGAGTTGCCCCATAATCTGGTCCTACTGGGATATCTGGATTTTTTGGAGAGGTGGGTGGTGCATTCATGTTATGTTTACCAAAGCCAGTAGCAATCTCCCAATAATGTGGTGTTCCATCTGTGATATTATCATTATCATCATCAAGTACCAAATAATCTATTGTTATACTTGGATCTATCATAGTACCTGTATGCAAAAGTATAGCATTAATTGCAAGGTTACTTAATATATCAGTATAATTCTCAGGATATGTAATATATAATTCGTTTCGGGTATCCCATACACATCCAGAAAGCAATTGTCCACAATAATGAATTGCCCCAGAACATGGATATTCTAAGTCATTATCAGCAGATCTAAGAGGAGTATCACATTCACCATAGAAACCATAAGCAAGACCAGGGTCATCAGTGATAAGTACACCCATAACATCGCTCATACCTTCACCATATTGGCCTTGTCCACTACCTGCCATTGAAACTAAATGATGACCATATTCATGATGAATTACAGTTGAAAAAGCAGTATTAGGGCAACCTCCTCCTTCCCTAAAAAAGTTAATTGATTCATAATCATAAAATGCATTACAATTGTCATTAATATTAACATTAACAGGAAACTCATTTTCATCTAAACCTGGATAATCTGGATTGTATTTTATTGTGAAGTCACGTACGATATTTGCCTGTATATAACCATTAACCTCAGCTCTCTTGAATTCATCATCATTTAAATCATTATGCATAAAATTTACAGGACCCGGTGGATTTACTGTTTCAAATATTATTGTGTCTGATCCTGCCTGGTTGTAAACCCTGAACCATTTACCTCTTAGTGCAGATTGAACTGTTACAGGAGAAGATCCCTCGTTTGGAATTGTGAAATTACCATATTTATCAGCATAAACAATATTACTACCAATACTTACACGAGCCCACATTAAATATTCAGATGATTCTTCCTCACAAAAATCTGCAGCTTTGTCTTGGGTTATCTTGCCTTGGACATCACCTGTTACATCTACATTTAATATGAGATTTTCAACATAAAAGATATCTCCATTGTATGCATCAGCAACAAACAAGTATTTTTCAGGGTAACTATCACCGTTTTCATAACCGTTATCACCTATGAAATTATATGCCAATGTCGGCTGAACGATTTTATTGTCAATACCTGCCCAGATTACCATTTCTGGTTTGGTAAATTGTATCAAATTTGGTTTCAATTTTATTGCATTAGAAATTCCTAATTCAGAATTTAAGATGTTTTGATCCAATTTGGGTTCAAAATTATTCATGTCCCTAAGGTCAACGGAGGCATAGACAAGTGGATAATTCTCCTCGTTTTTTATCAACAAAATAAGTCTTGATCTAAAAATAGGGATATTGTTATTATATTGAACAAAATTTACTCCAGTAAATTTGTATTTGTCAGTATCCCTATTATACATAATAGGTTGAAGATTTTGATACTTCAAATCCGAAGCTTCCAATCCAAATAAATTAGCATTTGCTTGAATAAATGCATTTGCACTTAAGATTGGACTATCTCCATATGAAAAGGCTTCACCATAGAGACGTTTGATTCGTCCATCCTGCATATATGCATTAATCTGAGAATTTGGATCACTTATTTTAATTTGACAATATTTTTCATATGGGAAATCCTTTGAATAAAACAAATCATTGTTTTCAGAATCAATTATTTCTTGATTTTCTTTTTGACTTGTGCTTTTACTAATACCAGAAATATTACTAGCTCCAAAGGTTGATATTAATAATATAGTAATTAATACCAGAATCAAAATTTTATTATAGATTATATATTTATGTTTCATTTTGCTCTGTCCCCTTCAAATATTTTTATTAAATCAAATATTAAATTATAATATAAATTTATCTAATAGAAATATGATTTTATTAAAAATATAATTTTAATATTTTTTTCTTCTTTTTTATATTTTTTTAATAGTAACATTTTTGAAATTTTACAAAGTTTGTCTTAAGTTGGATTAAGTTAAAAAAGATAAAATTGGTTTAGTGAGATGGAACTGGACCACCAAAATTAGATTAATGCGTTTTTCCCAATCAATAAAAATATTTTTCACCAATTGAAGTACTGATTCTAAGCTAAGCTAATAGATTTATTAGTTTTTCAGTTATTGGAAATATATTTGTGATACTCTGAAAAATTCTATCCATAGAATTAGCTGACCTAATATTAAAACCATAATTAAAATCGATTTTAGCATATTCAAATTCATCAAGATCTGTAAATCGTTTTATCCTAGTTCTCAGATCAGAAAATCCAATTTGTGCCTTAAGAGTATATTTAAAAGTTGGTGAATTAGCTTTTTTTGGAGCTGAAATAATATAACTTCCATCAGGATAAAGACCATCTAAATATATATTGAAAGTTGAAGGAATTATATCAGAATTACATCTTACTATTCCATCTTTTATTGGATGTTTTTCACCACTTATGTCGTTTCTATATACATTTCCATAAATTGTTACACCATAATCAACTTTTACAGTAATAATATTATTTTCTTTATTTGATTCAGGGGCAGTTGTTTCAACCTCATATCTGATTTCCTCAGGTTTTTCTTTTCTAAATGCTATACCATATCCTCTCATTTCCCAATCTTCCCAAATACGATCGATCTTTGCTCCAGAATTTTTTACATATGTCTCCTCGCGATCAGAGTAAATAAAAAATATTGAAAGATTAACTCTTAGAGGATATCTATACTCGTCTCCAATATTTTTAATTTTATAATTATGACCTACAATATCTTCAACTTCTTCCCATGGAGCTGGAGACCACCAACCATTTCCAAAAACAACTAAATCAATTTCATTATTGATATTAATAGTTTCATTAACTTCTTTTAATTCTAAAGAATTGATGGATGGGGTAAGCAATAAACCAATAAATAGTATGATTACAAATATTACCAGCATCTTATTAAATGAAAAAGGGTTTTTTATCATATTTTCTTGTCCTCCCTCATATTTTACATAATCTATTACATATTTAAATATTACAATTATTAACTATTAGACAAAAAATAAACACATCTCAAAAAGAAAACAAATATTGTTTTTTATTTAAATATAGTTAAAAATGCAACTAAACCATTAAAAATTAATAGAATTATAAATAATAGAATAATTACTAATTTAAGATTATTACTGATTCCTCTTTCTGTTTTGAAAAAAATTTTTACATGTGGTTTATTTAGATAAATTATAATATAAATTGGTATTATTAAACCTAAAATATTCCACCTTAAAAGTGATGTCATTATAGACGATATTTGAAACAATACTGAAGTAAATCTTGCCCATTCCCTTCCCTTTAATAGTCCAAATGCAAGAATTAATGATATTGGTATCATTATCATACTGTAGATATAAATTAAATCCAAAAGAGGCAGCCCATAAAAATCAATTAACAATTTTTCAAAAAGAAATGGAATTACTAAGAAATATATTATTAAAATAAATGTTCCAATTATTTCTAATATTGCAAGAATAGTTATTCCCAATGGTCTATTATTCTTTGGTTTATCGAATGGATCTTCATTATTGAAATGATTATCTAAATTTTTAGATATTTCCATTTTGAATATAATTTGAATATTTTAATTGGCTTTATATTTAACTTCCAAAAATGTTAAAATCATTTAACAAATTAACAGTTTGATATTATGGATATTGAAGTTGAGGATATTGTATTTTTATTTTCAGTTCTAGGTCTTTTTGCACTTTTTTTATATGTTAAATCATTTTTAGGTTATCAAGTACCAGGTATGGCAATTCTATGGGTTGGACTTACTCTATTAATTATTAGCCATACTTATGTTTATATTAAAAAGAAAAGAGATATGAAAATTGAAAAGATGAGATATATATTTTCAATAGTTCCTATGTATTTAATATTGATATATCTAACATATCAAGAATTTAGTAATTATGAGCGCTCAGAATTTGAAAAAATGTTGTTTTTCATTTTAATATTATTAATATTAATTGTAAGTGGTATTGCAGAATTTGTTTTAAAAAAGAAAAAAGAATTAAAATCAAATCTCTAGTTTTCGCAAATAGATATCTCCATTTGATGTTTGAATGTCAATTTTATTGCCACCTTCGCCTAGGTTACCAACAATATGTTTATCTTCTGAATATGAAACATTTAAAGAAATCCCACTTAATGATACTTGACCATTTGATGTGGTCATTTCAATATCTGCATTGAGAAGGGGATTAATGTAAACCTCAATTCTTCCATTACTTGTACTAATTGAAATATCCTCTTTAAAGTCGTAAATCTCAGCATAGATTCCACCATTGGAAGATTCTAAATCCATAATTCCAGTTGTCTTTTTTACATCAATTCTTCCATTGCTTGTAGTTGCTGTTATATAACCATCAACATCTTCAATATCAATTGCACCATTGGATGTTGTTGCTGTAATGTTTCCTTTTACCCCTGATATCTGAATTGCTCCATTGGATGTTTTAACATCTTCAATAGTTACATTTTTTGGTACCTTAATATTCATATCAACACTAGGAGTTGTCAACCTTGTACCAACATACTCTGCTTCAATTTCAATTAAACTTTCACTTTCTATGACATTTATCAAAGTTTTATCTAGTTCATCTTGACCAAACCTAGATTTTTTTATAGCATTAAGTGAAATTTTTTCTTCATTCCAAAAATTGATTTCAATTTGTCCATTGATTGTTGTAACTTTTAAAATAGTATTTTCATCTACATTGTATTTTCCATTGAAATAATCAGTTGTTTGAGGGCCAAAACATCCAGTTATGAAACTAAAAGTAAGAACCAGCAATATTCCAATAATTATTATTTCTTTTTTAATACATATTCCTCCAAAATTCTAGTTACCAATAGAAATGATTATACTTTATTTGTTAATTAATTTTTTTTTAAAACAAAACTATTGAATTTTATGATTAATAAAATTAAAAAATTAGGGAAATTTATGAATATCCGCCAATCATCAGACTTGGATCACCAAGCAATATCCATTCACACATCATTTTTACATGTGACCAGTATTCAACACCATGATCTATGATGTAATTTGTCATAGCATGTGAATGAGCTTGTCCGATATTTATCATAGCCTCTTCTGTATATAATCTGAAAAATTCAGGACCAAAATATCCACTACCATGTATTAACGTACGGGAACCAAGCCAGGCATAACCTATTCCTGTATTTCCTATAGTTGCAATTGCACCACGTTTTGGTAAACTTGTTAAATACCAACTCCAACATTTGATTGTTGGAACACCATAAGACCAATAATATTTTAGACCAGCAGCTGTAGGAATAAAACTAACATTAATCTGGCTAAGATGACATCCTAAACTTGTAACAACAACAGGTAGTTTATTTTTATTTAATAAACGATTCATTGGAAAAAAAGGAATACCTATTGGATTCAATATTGAAATTCCTATTATACTTGAATTACTTCTTCCGCCTGGAATACCAGGATTATGTTGTGACCATGTGTGACAACTACCATGACCACTTAAGAAAATAAAACCTGCTCCTTGATTCCATGCTTTTCGAACAGGATTCATACCTGTAAACTCTCCATTTGATGTCCAAAGATACTGCACCTCAAAATCTTCAGACATATATCCTCTAATCCCTGTTCGATTATACAAGTATTTATCGCCACAGGTCCATTCACCTTCAAATATACTTTCAATATCTGATTTGGTTTGTTCAAATACTATTTGACCAGAACTATTTGTGATAATAAGATTTACAGTGGTATAGTTTCCATAAGGTCTTGGGTCATATGATTTCCCACGTACATGCATAATGTTACCAATATATTCAACCTTAGCCCAATAATCTCCTGAATATGCATATCTTGGAGTATATGATACCCAAGTATTCCCAATAATATCACCTTCAGATGGAGAAGTTATATCAACAATTGGGTTAGCAGGATATTTACTTACCCTTAGATTATCATCTTCAACAAATTTTATTGATGATTCCCGGGTTCTATCTAAAATAACATTTACTACATCTTCTTCACTTTCAACTCCATCAAGATTCCAACATTTCATTGTTAGTGTATAATTATCATCTGCAAGTGACCCAACATCCCATCTAAAATCTAAATCGTCTTGATCTTGAAAACTATCTCCAGAAATAGTAATAACTTTATTAAACCAGGTTGGATCAGCAGGTTTTCTTTCATATTTTATGATCTTATCTATTACTATTTTAAGCTCTAATCGATTTCTACAAGCAAGTCTACCAACATAAACATCAGGAACAAGATCTAAGACATCTCGCGAAGTACCTTCATCATGCCAAACTGCAAATACACCATCTCCATCGCTGTCCCAATCTTCAAATTCACCATTAGCTCTGTAGATATCCGAATAATATAAATCACTGACAAAACCTGGATCTCCTATTTGATAACCTGGGTTATAAGGATCATCTCCCTCCTCATGAATATTTGTGTATCTTACGGGTAAATGCCACCAACTACTTCCTTGATTACAATCATCTCTATCAATATTATTATAATAACTTTTTAAACCACCAACAAGAAGAACATATTTTATTCCTTTTTGCTCTATTGCGTCCTTTATAAAATATTTAATTTGTTCTGGTTTATCTCTTCCTTCATATTCTTCATAGATATCTTCGGTAGTTTTAACAAATGTCTTTATTCCGTGGCTATTTTTAAATGGCACTAATCTTAATTTCAAAGTTCCTGCAAATTTTTTAGGAGATATTATTACCATATCATAATCATTGTTGAAAGTTATAGGTTTTTTACTAGATTCATAGGTTATAGATATTTGCATATCTTCAGCAACAATTATTTTTCCAGTTAACGGCGAGTATCGAATAGGATATATATGGATAGGAACAAAAGTAACATGCTCATTATTTTTATTAAGACCACAAGATACGTGACATCCATACCAACTATCTGGATAGAATTCTTTTGATTCATAAACATATAAATCTTTTTCATAAATATCTGTATGAGAGTTGTATTCTGAAACAGGTCTTGGAGAAGGTAAAATTTCTTTGTTAATGTAATATTCTTTTATTATTTTTGGTTCAACGTTGATTTGTACATCTGTAACTCCAAAAGGCAGCTCAAGTGTTTTAACAAATTTTGGAAGTAGAGGTTTCCCAGGATTTAAATATTCAGATTGTGCTTCCTCAAATTGTATTTCTATATAATCTTCTTGTGATTGTATTATATTAAAATTTGAAAAAGTTATTGAAAAATTTTCAATGTTTTTGTTATGTATTTCATTACTGTTTGCAATTGCACCAATTCCACTTAAAATAATTATTAATATAGCTATTAATGGTTTTATTTTATTCATTTTATAATCCTCCCTATTTGAGAAATAAAAAAATTAACATTTTATATTTTTATAAATATTATTGGAAATTTTTCGAATAAAAAATATATTTTAAAATGAAATAACAAATCAATTATTAGTAAAAAAGAACTAAAAATCTTTGATAATATTCTAATTCTTTCCAAAAATTCGAATAACTTCCAAGAATGTATTTATATTTAAAATTCCTAAAACTGTTAGTGATAAGATGAAAGGGAAAATAATTGTATTATTGGTGAGTTTGCTTGTTTTAGCAGTTGTACTAACAGGTAACTCAATAGCAGATGGCAACTATGGGGAACCTGCACCTAATTCTGGTGATGGAAATCCTGATGGAAGTGGATTTGAGGAACCTAATGGACCTAGTAATGGCCCTGGACCAGCACCAAACTCAGGTGATGGAATACCAGATGGACCAGGTTGGGAATAAATAAAATATCGGTAATGATAAAATAAAAAGACCCGCAAAATCAATAAATTGTAAATTTTGGAGGATTTATCCTCCATATATCTTTTTAAATGAAACATGTATAATCATTCGAAAAATTTCCAAGAATGTTTTTATATGTTTGAAAGTAAAATAACATTTGAGTGTAATAATATGAGAAAAGGAAATATTGTCCCAAAAATAATGGTTTATTTGATTGCTTTATTTATTTTCATTTCAATATCATTAATTCCTGTTATTGCAGATCCAGTTGATAATAAAGGAGATGGAAATGGAGACATAAATACTCCTCCATCTTCACCACCAAAAGGTCCAAATAATGAAAGTGATGGAAATTCTTATAACAACAGTGAACAGAATAAAGATCAAAATACAGATAATAAAAACGACACTCAAAATAGAGAACAAAACCAAAACCAGGAAAACAATAGTGAGCAAAATCAAAAACAAAATCAGAATAGAACTGGAGAAAATGACAATGTAACTGAAAAAAAGATGAGATATCAACAAAGAAATATGGAAATGGTTTTAGAACAAAATAGAACAAAAATAAGATCAGAATGGGAGCAAGATGAATATCAAGATGAGTTAGAAATAATATTTGATACTGAAAAAGGACCAAGATTTATTCTTGATTACAAAAACAATATGCATTCTTTTGATAATAATTTAAGTTTTAAGATTCAAATAAAAGAATTAATCGAATATCGTGATATAAATGGAAATAGCAGATATGACCAAGAGGATATTATTGTAAATGTTTATTCATTTGAAAATTTAAATTTTGAGAATTTGACTTATCAAAACAAATATTCAGATGACGGTAAAAAAATAAATCTTATTTCAACCCAAACTGAAAATGGTGTTTTTAAAATTAATATATACCACTCAAATAATTATTCAGTACTTGGTAATCAAATACTTTCTCCTTCAGAAATCAAGATTGATTTTATAATTAATAATTATCCTTTTGAAGAACAAAACACCCAGCTTGCTTTAAATGCAATGTTGGAAACACAACATAGAGCTGAATTAAATATTAATTCTTTTGATGAAATACAAGGTTTTTCAGATAATGAAAGTGTTCTTGATATTACAACAAATAATAATCATGGATTTTTTTCCTGGGCAGAAAAAGTTGATGTAGATAACGTTACAAACCAAGTAAAAACAACAATCCAATCACAAATAATTGAGTCAATAGTAGACAATGTTAAAATCTCTAATAAAATTAGTAACATATATTTTTCTTACCCTAGAGGTAGCAATATAATTCATGACCCTAAAATCGGTGTTATTAGTATTTCATTTGATACATTTGAACTTGGATCAATTGGAAATTTAATCAATATTGAAAATATATTTACATATGTTGGAATTTGTATATTAGCTTCCTTTATGTTCTTAGGTCTAATTTTTATTAGAAAGAAAATCTAGACTATTACATTTTTATTATACCTCTGATATTACGAATAATTCAAAAGTGATTGAAATGGATGTGGGATCGGTAGAAAGTATCATTATATATGCATTTATTACAATTTTTTCTATTGGTTTATTTGGGATTTCTATTCTAAGTTATAATAAATCAAAAAATAAAAAGTTGATTTTTGTTTCAATTGTTTTTTTACTTTTTTTTCTTAAAGGAATTATTCTAAGTCTAAGTTTATTTTTAACTGAACTAAAACCTCTTATTAACATTTCCACCTTGGCAGTTATTGATTTGATAGTGATATTTTTACTTTTTATTGCTACATTGAAGAAATAGTGGTAGCTATATGCAAGATGTTCTCGAACTTGAAACTCGAAGGAAAATTTATGATTTAATAAATCAAAATCCAGGTATACATCTAAGTAGGATTTCACAAATTTTAGAAATGAGAACCTCTCTTGTTGAATATCATCTAAACTTTCTTGAAAAAAATGAAATAATTTCTTCAGACAAAGAGACAGGTTATAAAAGGTATTATGTAAAAGGTAAAATCGGAATAAAAGAAAGAAAACATCTATTTATTCTTAGACAAAAGACAGTTTTGGAAATAATTTTATTTTTATTGAAAAACGAAGTTTCACCTCATAAAATTATTCTTGAAAATGTAAAAGTGTCACCATCCACTCTTTCATATCATTTAAAAAAATTAGAAAAAAAAGAAATTATTGAACTTAATAGATATGGGGAAAATAAAGGTTATAAAATAAAAAATAAAGATGAAATCATTTCAATTTTAATTACTTATAAACCATATAAAATATTAGACGGGTTCGAAGACATTTGGACAGATCTTACAGTATAATACAACTATATAAAAACAATAAATATAGAGGGAGTAAAAGAATAATAAATAAAATCAATTTTGATTTTGCTTATTCAATATTCTTTGAAAGTGACTTTATATTTAAGATATTCTTGAGAAATAAAGTCAAGTGGTTTTCCATTTACTTCAGCATATGGATACATAAAATAGTTTAATGGCCCTGCATCCTGGTTGGGATTTAATATTACATCTCTTCCTGTAGAAAGATCAATGTAAGTCTCAGTTTGACCTCCGAAATAATAATTTCGTGCTTCAACAACTTTTGTATCATTGATATCTAGATTTTCATTTAACATTAATTTTGCAATATCTGAAGGGTCAACTGAAACCCATCCGTAATTCGGTAAATAGAATTCGGCCCGGCAATGGTAAGCACCAGTAATATCTCCATCTTTTGAAATTCTAGTTCCTAAAATCTCTCTTGCAGGAACACCGGCACTTCTAGAAAGAGCTACAAAAACAGAAGAGAAATCAACACATTTTCCTTTTAAAAGTTGTAAGAGTTGACAAACGTCTCCATCTCCACAAAAGTTTAGATTCGGGTCACGTTCACCATGTTCGATGAGGTAATCATATATTGCTGTTGCCTTTTCAAGAATAGTTACTTTACCTTCAGTTATTTCATTAGAATATGTTTTTACTAAACCATCTGTAGGACCAAGATCAGTTGGAAGTAGATATTTATTAACATCCACTGGAAGATTTCCCTCTTCTTCAGGGAAGTTTTTAAAAAATATTTCACTCCGCCATATATCAAAAGAAAGGTTTAAATTTGGAAAATTTAAAGGGTTATTCCATTCGGCATATATTATCATATTTCCGTTAATCCCTTCTCTATAAATTCCACTATAATCGTAATTTCCAAGAATTGTAACATTCTCAACTTTTTGATTTTCATTTGAAACAGGGTATGGTGCCCATAATCGAACCGCTTCTGCTGTTTCATTTGTTCTAATTGTTATATCAAAGGTCATCTTTCCTTGTTTTTCTTTAAGAGTTACTTTTTCAATTGATTTATATTTTATTTCACTACTGGTGGGTTGATTCTCAGTACAACCAACAAAAAATATTGATATTAATATCAAAAGTACTACAACAGCAAAAACTTTATTTTTATGCATGAATAGAGAAATAAGCTTTTTTATTTAATTTTAACTATTCTCAAAAAAGTTTTTATTTCAAATTATGTTTGAAGAAATTGTGAATTGATGTTTAAAAAAATTTTATTTCTGATTATAATTTTTTGTTTTTTTAATTCTTTAAATTCAGTTAGTGTATCTAAAGAAAATGAAGGTTCAATGATCTATATAAGCAATACTGAAATTGGAAACTATACTACTATTCAGGAGGGAATAGATGCTGCAAACTCTGGAGATACAATTTATGTTTATAATGGAAGCTATTATGAAAATATTGTAATTGATAAATCAATTTTTTTGATTGGAGAAAATATAAATAGTACAATTATAGATGGAAGGGTGGCTGGAAATACAGTAAAGGTTAATGCCAATCATGTAACAATTAAAGGGTTTACTATTCAACATAGTGGTCTTATTTACCCAAATTCAGGAATCAACCTAAGTTCAAATTATAATATAGTTGAAGGAAATCTTATTACTGATAATTTTTATGGAATTACTTTGTATTTTTCATCAGGAAATATCATTAGAGGAAATACAATTCAAAAAGATGATCATTGTGGAATATATTTGAGCAGTTCATCAAACAATACAATAGTAAATAATAGCATTAAAGATAATACATACAATGGGATAGGTGCGTATTACTCTTCAGATAGTAATTTTATTAGGGGTAATAATTTCAAAAACAATGGTTTTTGTGGAGTAAATATTCGTATATCAAAGGAAAATAATATTTTTGATAATGATTTTTCAGATAATAATATCGCAATTCATCTTCCTCCAAAAAATATTGAAAATAACAATGATTTTTCTAATAATAATGTTGATATTGAAAGAGAAATTACTTTATCTGGAAACGAACCATACTTATTTGTTGGATTGATTATTGTTGGTATAATAGTTGGATTTATTATTTATATAAGAAGGACTAAATTTACTAAAAAATAATTTTTTAAGTATTTCAATTTATTCAATTTAAATTTAATAATTGTTATTTATCTCTTTTTTCCAAATAATTGATTTAAGGACCTTTTCATCTGATTTATTGGCCCATTCTATTCTTTTTTCAGGTGAGAGCATGTACATTCTAAAGAAATAATACATATCTCCAGTTCCTCCAAATATATTTACTACAGGAAACATTAGAAGATATGGTTCAGCTGGGTCAATTACAATAAATAAACACCATATCAGAGGTAGGAAATGCAATAAAAATAAAACTTTATTGTCATTTACATATTTTTCATTTTCAACAAGAAAACCAAATGCTGTCCATTTTGTAAGTATTATAGATTTAATAGGGATTTTATAATAAAATATTACAACCAAGTGGGTTAATTCATGTAATGTAATTGCCAAAATAAAACCAATAAGAACCTTCAATGTTATATCCATAAGTGCCACCTCTTTTTATTATTAGTGTATAATATATATAAATTAAACTATTTAAAACTAATTATAAAATTTATTACTTAATATAAAAAACTTATGAAAAAAAAGTAAATAAAAAAAAATTACAAAATTATTCAATATTAACTTTATATCCGGACCCTGGTTTTTTCTTCTCTTTTCGCTTGATTACAATATCTAGAATTCCATTTTTATAGGTAGCCCTTGTTGTTTTTGGAATGACGTCACAAGGAAGTTCCAATTTCTTATGATACTTTCTTTGATGCGTATCTACTTTTATCTCAATATTATCTTGAGTTATATTAAGATCGATATCATTTTTTTCAACACCTGGGATTTCAACAGTGACTGCAACATCATCATCGCCCTCGATAATGTCAGTTAGTGGTTCACGTTCCTCTGAAATTATTGGTTCACCTTCAGGTGACTTTATGGATTTATTTCCAAAATCTTCAATTTTGGGTTTTCCATCTGGGCCAAAACGGATTTTATAACCATGTACAATTGGTCTACCTGGTTGAGCACTGCTAAACATCTTCATCATTTCTTCAGCCATTCTTCTGAAGTCATCCATTATTTTATCATCATTAAATATATCTCTGATAAAATCATCATCAAAACCAAAAATGTCAAATGGATTTCTACGCCTTCTTCTTTTATCTCGATCTTCATCGTTTGAGTTCATTTTACACCCTCTAATTTCTCACTATATTTTGTATATGAACTACTATTTAAAATTTTTTATCTATAGAAAATATATGAAAAGATTAAAAAATTAAAGAAAAAAAAATGTTTTATCCATCTGGTTGATTATGACGCCAACGCCAGGTATGAATACCTGCCCAAACTGGTATACCAGGTACTCTATATACTTCGCCATTTATTGTAAAAACGCTATACCAGTCTTCAGATTGCTCATGAGCTCCAACTGTGATTTCTGTATTGACAAGACCTAATAGTTCATCATAAACAGATTCATTTTCTCCATCGCCGTCATAGTCAACTGCAGAATCTGCTGATTTGATATACCAAGTCGGTCCAAAATGAAGTTCAGCATCACCAATATAAAAGTTAGTTCCATCATATTCAAAAATACCTGTAATATTTACCATGTTTGCATAAACACCAGTACCTCTGCACCATCCGATCATGTCACATAGTCTATTGTATAATTTACTCATTGAGCTACTTGGGCTATTAGTTGAAAGAGCAGACACATTCATAGTTATTCCACTCAATAAAAATAGTGAAATAATTCCTAAAGTAATCGTTTTCTTATACATTATTTAATCACCTTCTAGAGGAAAATTTTTAACATTTCCTAATTATTTAATTTGATATAGATTCTATATAAGTATTATTGGAAGATTTTCGAAAAACAGATATATTTTTTTAAAAAAAAAAATCTAAAAATTATCTAAATAAAAGAATTGATTATATAAAATAAGATATCACCAAAAATAAAAGCAATAATAAAACCAATAAGTAATGGTATCATAAAAGGAACCTTTGGAGTTACCCAAATTTCTTTAATACCTTGCTTTTCAAATTTTTCATATTCTTGATCAGCATTGAACTCTTTAGGCATGTATGAAAACTTTCTTTTGCCATCAATAATTTTTTCAAGAGGCCAAACAAATCTTTTTCTTGCTAGATCAATATTCATTTTATATCCTAAAAAAGAGTGAGGCATCTTTATGTTTCTTTTAAAAACATTAAAAATAAAGAGACTTACTGGTATAAAAAGAAATATTATCAAAGAGTTTTGAAAAATTGTCCAAGAGAAAGGCATAAAAGATCCCCTATTGATGGGAAATCCAATAAGAGATGGCTCAAGAGGAACAAGAATTGCTATTGCCATTAGTGCCTTTGCATCAGCACCACCAAAAATAATTCTCATTTGAAATAGTAAGTAAACTAGACCAATCATAACTGGTATAAAAATAAGATAATAGGGGTTTGTAAAATCACCTACTAAATATTGAGCAACAAGTAAAACTATTGCAATAGAACCCATTATTAGCCATAAAAAATTTGATGCATGTCTAGTTTTAATATCAGTATATGAGGCATAAGATAGAATAATTATACCAGTCAACAAACGGAAAATATCTAAAAATTCAATAGTCTCAACCATCTTACAATCACAAATATAATTATTAGTTATTAACTTAATTAAAAATTAAAACTTAATATGAAAATTATATTAATTTAAAAAAAGAAATATAAATTTAAAAAGATTGGAAAAAAAATAAAAAAAAATAGAAAAAAAAGATGTTATTATATTGTTTATACTATTGTAACTGAATCATCAAATATAACTGTCTCTAAAATTGTAACAGTTATATAATAGTCGTTTGCAGGTAATTGTGGGGCATCAGAAGCAAGGTCATCAATAATAACGGTTACACCAGCTCCATTACCGATATATACACTTTCTCCGACTTCAAATGCAGTATTTAATGCATCAAAAGTACCTGCTTCATCTAGAGCTGTTCCATTACATCTTATAGTTACACTGCTTGCAAAGTTATATCCTGTACTTGGCATATTGTTACCACCGGTTGTCAAAGTAATTTTAATTCTTCCATTCTCCGCTCTGACTACGACACTAGCATTTTCAGATTCAGTAGAGGGTGAACCCATCATACCACTGACATATACGTAAACTGTAGCAGCGATTGCAACTGTTATTGCAACCATTAGAATAACACCAATAACAGCGGAAACTGCTTCCTCATCTTCTATAAATTTTCTATTTGCCTTCATTTCCCATTCTCTCCTAGCTAATATTAGCTTTTAATGGTAGATAACACAAATGGTATAAATACTTTTTGACTTTTCGCCTCCCAGGCGGTCCATTTTTATTTTTTTCATATCATTCATGATATCTAATACCATGTCTCTTTGTGACAATCATCTTATTTAAGTCTTGTCTGATAAAATTACAAAATTTAATAATAATCATTTTGTAAAAATGTCGTCTACTTCAATTTAATAGAAAGATTTATTTAATTATTATCACCTTACGTATTTTAGAATTAGATGGGATGCCGCAAGAGTAATTATTGTAGTGCATCTGCTAAATCTGAGGAGATTTGGTCTGTATGCATAAACAAAAAATAAATAAAAAATATAAATTAAAATTTTCAAAGCTAGATATCTTTTTATGTTCTGAAATTGGACTTTTTAATAAATTAAAAGAAAAAAATTTGAATAATAAGAAAAAAACTTTTAATGATAAAGAAAATGATTTTAATCAATATTATAATACTATCGAAAAAGTAGATAGGTTAATTACTAATAATCAAAATGAAATAAATAATAGAAATCAATGGTTTGAATCAAAACATAATTTTGAATCTCCTTCATCAGAATCAGTAGAGATCAGAAGACCCATATCAAGGGCTCAAGAAACTTCAAATTTTGAAATAGAAATAACATCAACAGAATCCACTAATGAAATAAATAAAATTGATGAATTTCGTGAGGTCAAGCAAGCAGAAAACAATTATTCTGAACCTGAACAAAAAAAGGATTTTGATTTTCAAAATAAAACAAATATCGGGGAAGATAAGGAAACTAAAAAAGTATTTTGGAATTTTCTAAAAACTAAGGATAAGAATTCTAATAATGAAAAAAGTAATGACACAACAAATAATAATTATAACAGAACTAAAGAGGAATTACAAAGGACGAAATCAGAAATCGAAGCTAAAAGAAGAGAACTTGAGATAATAGAACAACAAGAAAAAGAAAGAGAACTTGAATTAAAAAAGAAAAAAGCGGCGGAAAAAGAACAAGAAAAAAATGAACTAATAGAAATTCAAAAAAGAGAAAAAGTACAAAAACTCAGAGAAAAGGAATTAAAAAAAATAGAAAAAATAAAAGAAAAGGAACGACAGCTTGAACAAAAGAAAATCGAACAAGAAAAAAGAAAACAAGAAAAACTATATCAAATAGAATTAAAAAAGAAAATGAAAGAAGAAAAAATTAGACAAAAGGAAGCTAAAAAAATTGAAATGGAAAAAGAAAAACAAAGATTGCTTGAACAAAAAAAGATCGAAGAAGAAAAAATAAAGCAACAAAAACTTGCAGAAAAATTAGAAGCAGAAAAAGAAATACAAAGACAGCTTGAGCAAAAGAAAATAGTGGAACAAAAACAAAAGGAAATAGAGCAAAATAAAAAAATGGAAGAAGAAAAACAAATACAACAAATTGAAGCAGAAAAAGAAATGGAAAAAAAATTAGAATTACAAAAACTAGAAGAACAAAAACAAAGACAGCTTGAATTCAATAAAAAAATGGAAGAAGAAAAACTAAGACAGAAAATAGAAACAGAACAAGAAATGGAAAAAAAATCAGAAGACCAAAAAATTGAAGATGAAAACAAAGAAAAGATTGATCAAATTTCAAAAGACTCAATTGAAAAAGAAAACCCACAAACTGAAGAACCACCATCTATTTGGGATCAAGATGTTGAAAAATTAATACCAATCATTGATAGTTTACTTGAAAAACTTCCTGATGAAGTAATTGATGAGTTTGCAAAATCAGAAGATTTTACACTTTATGAAAAGGTAATAATGAAATATAAAAATAAGTGATATTTAAATGGGTCTATTAGAAAAAGCTCAAGAAAGAGTTCTTGCAGACAAAAATACATCAACTAAACAAATTGAAAAAGAAGTTAAAAAAGAATCGAAAGCTTCAGGACTATTGGAAAAAGCAAAACAAAGAAAAAAGATAATTACTGAAGTTGTAAATTTGATAGATGATAAAAAACTCAGAGATGATTCTAAAAAAGATATCATAGAAGAAAAAACTGGTTTTGGTTGGAGAGGACTAGGTGTTAGAAGAATTGTTTTTAATCATGATATAAATGAACATGTCTATGAAATAATTGAACCAGTATTAAACGATGAAGAAAAGGATTTAAAAGAGGAATTATCTCGATTATTTAAGATGCTTGCTGATGTAAATATTAGTGATATGAATAAAAAAGATAAAGAAAAGTATCTTGAAAAAACTCTTGAGCAAATAATAATTGATAATGATATAAAATTTTATGGAAATAAATTGAAAAAAGAAGAAAAAGATATAAAAACAGAAAAGGAAAATAAAGATAAAACAAAAGAAAAAAAATCATTTGCAAACCTTTTCTCTAAAAACAAAAAGGATGAAAAAATTAATCTACTTGTTGAAGTCAATAAGCCAAAAACCGAGGAAAAGAAAAATCTTTTAAAAAATTTATTCAAAAAAAAGAGTAAAGAGGAAAATCTCAAAAGAAAAATAGAATCTGAAAAAGAAAAACAAATTAAATTACAGAAAAAGAAAGAAAAAAAGAAAAGAGATAACCTAGAAAAAGATTCAAATAAAAAGGAAAAATCATTTAAAAACCTATTTTCAAAAAAGAATAAAGAGGAAAAAACTGAATCCGAAAAAAATGAAAAAAAGAAAAAATCATTAATAAAAATATTTTCAAGAAATAAAGAAGATGAAAATAAACTTACTAAAGAGCAAATTACTGAACTTGAGGAAGTATCAAAGAGAAAAATATTTTATCATATTTTTAAAGAATTTCTAGGTTATGGAAAAATTGATGTAATAATGGAAGATGAAGGAATAGAAGATATTTCTTGTGATGGTTATGAAGTTCCTATTTTTATCTATCATAAAAAGTATGATGAGATTTCAACGAATGTAAAATTTGAAGATGAATTTGAACTAGACTCTTTTGTTATAAGACTTGCTCAGATTTGTGGTAAACAAATTTCAATATACTCACCAATTGTAGACGGTAAATTACCTGATGGATCTAGACTTCAAACAACACTTGCAAAAACTGTTACAAAACCTTCTACTTTTACAATTCGTAAATTTAAAGAAAATCCTTTGACACCAGTTGATTTAATTGGTTTTAAATCAATGTCTTTAGATATGGTTGCATATTTCTGGTTTGCAATAGAAAATGGTGCTTCAATTCTTTTTTGTGGTGGAACAGCAAGTGGAAAAACAACAGCACTTAATGCTCTATCACTATTTATTCCAAGTTCGCATAAAATTGTGTCAATTGAGGATACAAGAGAGGTAAGTTTACCACATAGTAACTGGATTGCTGGAACTACAAGACAAGGTTTTTCTGCCTCTGACGAAAAGACTGGTAAAGATATTGACATGTTTGATTTAATTCGTGCAGCCCTTCGTCAAAGACCAAAAGTAATAATTGTTGGAGAGGTAAGAGGAAAAGAAGCTTATAGCTTATTTCAGGCAATGGCAACAGGTCATACTTCTTATTCAACTGTACATGCAAGTGATATCCATACTCTTATACAAAGACTTGAAAATCCACCAATCTCTCTACCACGTGCATTACTTACATCCCTTGATATTATAGCATTTCAAAATGCAATTGATATAACTGGAAAAACAGTGAGAAGAATGACAAGTGTTACAGAAATTGTAAAGCTTGATCCTGATACAAACCAGCTTATTTTTATGGAACCCTTTAAATGGGTATCAAAGACAGATGATAGATTTGAAAGTGGTGGTGCAAGTAAAATATTAAATAATATTAGACTACAAAATGATTGGACAGAAGAACAACTTAGACAAGAAATACAAAATAGAATTTTGATTCTAAATTGGATGTCTAAAAAAGAAACCAGGGATTATCGAGAGGTAGGAAAAATTGTTTCAGAATATTCAAAAAACCCTGAAAAATTATTAAAGAGAGCTAGGGAGGAAATTAAAAAATGAAGTCTACAAAATACACAAGATTTTGTAGACGATTATTTGCTAAAACATTCGAAAGATTTGACTTTAGTGAAACAAATAAAAACAATATGCTTGAAAAAGCAGATATTGCTATGGTTTACCAGGAATATTACTCTATGGTATTAATGAATATTATACTTGGTTTTATTTCGTCATTTATTTCAACATCAATGTTATATTTAATTGTACCACATCAGATTACATCCTTGTTAATTCTGATTGTATCTTCACTTGTAATGGTTGGAACAAGTCTTTATTATATAAGCCTACCAGGTTCAAAGGCAAAATCAAGAGGGAAGAAAATTGATAGAAATCTACCCTATGCTGCGAATTTTATAAATACTATGTCAGTTGCAGGAATTTCACCAGCAGAAATTTTTGAGGCACTTTCAAATGTGAAATTATATGGCGAAATTCAAAAGGAAGCCCAAAAAATCACAACAGAGATTAGTTTAATGGGGATTGATACAATTACTGCATTGAGAAATGCAATTACTATTTCACCCTCTGATAAATTTAAGGAATTTATCCAAGGAATTTTAGCAACAATTCAATCAGGAAGTGAGCTATCACAATATTTCGAAAGATGCGTTGACAGATATATGACAAGAGATTTAATGGATAGGAAAAAAAACTTGGATGCGCTTGCAATTATGGCTGAATCATTTGTTGTAACAGTTATTGCGTTCCCTTTGTTTTTAGTAATAATTATTTCTATTATGGGATTAACTAGTGGAGGAATCGATTATATATTTCTTTATCTAATAGCATTTATGATATTACCTTTATCTTATTTTGGATTTTATATGATGATGAGTTCTGGGATGGGAGAACAAGTTTGAAATTTCCAATAAAATTTAAAAGATTCAATGCAAAAAAAATTTATGGTAAAGATACAAATATATTAATAGTTCTTGCCATCTCAATTTCTGTATCAATATTGTTTTTTTTAATTGGATTATTGGGTTTAGCAGGATTTATTTTATCAAATGATGGACTTATAACAGGCGTTGATTTTCTTATTATTGGTTTATTAAGTTCAATTGGACCTATAGGATTTTATAATCATATTAAATCAAATAGGAAACGTGAAATTGAAAATCATTTACCAGATTTCTTAAGAGAAATAAGTAGTTCGACATCATCAGGAATGACAGTTTTTGATGCAATAAAATCTGCAGCTGATGGCGATCACGGAAAACTAACACCAGAACTTAAAAAAATGGCTGCACAATTATCCTGGGGAATATCTGTTAATGAAGCATTAACAAATTTTGCAAAAAGAATAAAAACCCATTCTGTTGAAAGAATTGTTGTAACAATTAATAAAGCTCTTGAAATCGGTGGAAATACTCCTTCAGTTTTTGAAGCAGCTGCTAGAGAAATTGATCAAACTAAACTCGTGGAACAACAGAGAAAATCAGAAATGTCATTATATAGTATTGTGATTTTCATTAGTTTCTTTGTTTTTTTAGCAGTAATTTTGATTATTAATACTACTATTATTGCAGCATTCTTGGATTTAGAAAGCAAAATGCCTTCTGGAGGAGTTGCCGCACAAGCAGGGCTTCAATTAGCCCCAATTGATAGATTTGCTCTTAAAAATTCATTTTTGGCATTTATTATTGTACAAAGCGTAGGAGGAGGTTTACTAGGAGGATTTATGATGGATGGAAAACTATCATCTGGTGTAAGATTCGGGTTTGTACTTGTGTTGGTCTCATTTTTCGTCTTCAAATTATTCTTTTAGATAAAAATATGTCAATTTGTGAAAATGACGCAAAAGGTTTAAAAACTAGAAATTTAAGAAGATTATCCGTGGATTGGGACAGATGAGGAGAAACAAATCGTTTCAAGGTAAATATGCTTCGTCTGAGGTAGTTGGAGGTATAATTCTAATTTTAATAGCTGTACTTGCTTTTACTGCAATCAGATTTTATTTATTTCCAGATTTGGAACCTATTGATATAAATGTTGAATTGGAAGGTTATGTAACTGATAACGGTTTAGCAGTAGTTGAACATGTCGGAGGAGAAGGAATTTCAGATTATAAGGTTGTAGTATATACACCAGATGGGACATTAATTGGTAGTAAACAATATAGAAATTTAGATCCAGAATGGAGGATCGGTCAATGTATATATCCCCTTGAGGAGATTGGGTATCCACCTTTAATCTTACAATCAGATAAGGTAGAAATAGCAATATATATTTATAATTATGAAGGAGAAGAACAAGAAGTCTTTAGAGGAGTTCTAAAAGGAGATTTAGATTATTACCCAAACACTCCTGTGTTGATTTCTAGTTTAAAAACAGATACCCCTGATGAGGATCTTATTTGTTATAGCTATCCAATTAATCCACTAATTAATGCAACCTCATATATATATTCATGGAAATTAAATGGAAATCCAATAGCAGAAGTCATAATGCCATTTAATACTGAAAGTAATCTAACCTGTAAAGATTATTCAGGTAATGAATTGAATGCAACATTAGTTGGTCCAATATGGGTGCCAGATGGAGTAGTAGGTGGGGCAACTTATTATCAAGGTTCTAGTGAGTATCTAACTATGAGCTTACCATCTATTTTTTATGATATACCAAATAATGATTTTACAATTTCCATTTGGTTGAAAATTGATGATATGGAATCTGAAAATTCTATAATATTGATGGCAGCTGAAGATAATACTAATTTTATTGAATTGTTTATCAAGGATAAGCAAATCCATTTTGGAATTGTATATGATGGAACAAAAGATGCTGTAAGAACTGAGAATTTATCAAGTAATACATGGTACCACATTTCTGCAGTTTGGAATTCAGATGAAGATTTAATTTTCATTTATTGTAACGGTGAGCTTTCAACTGAAGCTGGTTATAGAAACTTTGCAATGGGAACTGGGGTTGGTTTACTGGAAATAGGTCATGGATCAGCCAGCAGTCCATTTTATCAGGGTTATGCAGACGAGTTTGAAATTTATGATAGAATTCTTTCTCAGGAGCAGAATTTTCAAAACTATCTATCCGCAAAAGATGGATTCTATGATAGACGAGTAATTGTATCAAAGGATACAAGTCTTGGTAATAAATGGCAATGCATAGTAACGCCTAATGATGGTATTCAAGATGGTGTCCCTGTTTACTCAAATATACTTACGATTGTAAATTATCCTGGAGGTGCTTAATTGAAAAAAATTCAATATAAATATTTAACTATTATAGTAAATATTTTAATTATATTTTCTTTTGCATTTAATATATTTTCAATCGAACCTGTTAAAGCAGGTTCATATAATGGTCTAGATCTTGCGTTAGCAATTCTAACAGACCAGTCTAACTTAGTTGATTCATCTTATGAAGATGCTGATACAGAAGGTCATAGACAAGCAATTGTTCTATCATCCCTTGGAACAATGGAACCTACAGATGGATTAACTTTTGCGTTATTTAGTACAGGTATAGCTGGATACGTGCCAGTAACAACAGATGAACTAAATCCTGGTGATGAAAGAGGAACATGGTTTAAAAATAAATATAGTTTTCCGAGAGACTATTCAGAGTTAACAATGACTTTACAAGTTCCATTATATATGCACTATTTATATTATGATGTACAATTTTTCAGTACAGAATATCCTGAATATGTTGGTACAAAATATAATGATTTATTTACAATTACAGTTAATTCACCTACAAAAGGAATTTCTCAATATGAACTTAGTGTAAATAGTGGATATTTTGTACTAGATTCAAATGATATTCCAGGCACAGGTTTTGATATTTTTGCTCAAAGTGGAAATCCATCTGATGTAGATTTAGTAGATAGAACACCAAGATCACCAGGGGCAGATGCTGGTGCATCAGATATAATTCCAATCGGTGGTGCAATGCATCCTGTTTCTCCAGGTGAAGAAATTACTGTAACTATAAGAATAGAAGATATTGGAGACAGCATGTTTGATAGTACTGCTTTTGTTGATAATCTACGTTTTTCAGGTTTTGCTCAAACAAATATAATTGCAAGAAAATCATATAGTGACATAAACGGAGGAGAAGTAGAAGGCAATGATACAATAAAATATAAAATAATAATAAGTAATACAGGAACTGCACCTCAAAGTAATAATCCTGGAAATGAGTTTGAAGACTATTTACCTGAAAATACTACCTATGTTCCTGGTTCAGCTTATTCACAATATGGAACTATTAATTATAATTCTTCAGAAAATAAAATAATATGGAATGGAGACATTCCGGCTGAAACTAGCCGTGTTTTAGAATTCAAAGTAACTGTAAATGAGAGCCTACCAAATGGATATATCTTATCTAATCAAGGAACTGTTTATTGGGATAGTGATGAGGATTATACTAATGATGCAACAGAATTAACTGATGATATTTATATTGATGATGATATTGATCAAGATGGGGATGGAGAAACAAGTGATGATGATCCTACTATTGCTATTGTCTATGCTTTTGATAACCCACTATATATAATTGAAGATTTCTCTGATGATATACCTTATGAACAAGCATCTCAGCTATATCTAAGTCGTGAATGGTTCGAAACTATAGATAATAAAACTTTGGGAAGTAGGTTTGAAGTTGCTCCAATATATCATTATTCAACTTCCCAATCATTTAAAATACAATTAAGAAAATCTGATGGAGCGCAGTATTGGGATTATAATCTTTCATCACTTGAAGCAGATATGATATGGTGGGAAATATGGTTTAAATGTGGAGATACAAGTGAGGATTATGAGTTATATTTAAATTTAAAAAATGAATTTGATCAAGATATTGCAAAAATAAGATTTGATTATATAAATAAGAGTGCCAAGCCAATGAATTGGACCCTTGAGCTATTTTATTGGAGTCCAATAAATGGTTGGAATCAATTAGAATCTGATTTTAAAGGCGGGTATTTAGGAAATAGCTGGTATAGACTTAGAATTGAGAAAAATGGTGTAAGTAAAATTAATTATTCAATAAGTAGACCTATAAGAGAAAATGTTGATTTTGCTATAGACGGACAACTCGCTGCTCCATTTTCAGGTTTTGCTAGGGCTGAGTGGATTAGTACAACAGATCCTGATCCTGCTATTTGTCCAATGTTTTTCTTTGATGAACATAAAATTGGACTTACATATTAAAATTGAAAAAATTTATTTATATATAAAAAAAGGAGTGGATGGTAAAATATGGCAAAAGAATTTACAAAAAATATGTTTGTGATGCTGCTGTCGATTATGATAGGTGTAATAATAATTACCTATTTTATTGGAGATATTATAGCTCGTTCAGAAATTGATAGCTTAAATGCTGAACATAGAGAAGAAATTATAACTATAAAAGGACAAAATGAAAACTTTACAAGTCATTTTTTAAAATCATCTGGTATATTAGATCAAGCTAGAGAGGATAGGGCATTTGGTAATTACCATTTCGATTTGGGCTTATTATGGTTTCAGAGCACATTTTCTCAAAAAAATTTTTCAAATACAGAACTATATAAGTCAAGAGGAATAGATAATTGTACAAAAGCTCTTCCAAATTATATTAATTCATATTATAACTTTTTAGAAGCAAAAGACTATTTTAACGAAACCAAGGTTTTTTTATCAAACAATAAGTATGTTGAGCTATTAGATCTATATGTTAATCTAACAGATGCAGGTTCAAGGTTAACCTTACTTAGATACGATGCAAGTAAATATTTAATGTATCTAATTGAGAATTTAACCTTTAATCCGGATTCAGATAATGTAACTTATTTGGAGAATGTAAGCGAACTTTTAGCATTATTTGATGCAACTATGTTTGCCTATGGAGAAGTTCTTGAGGAGTTTGAAGAATATCAAGAAGCAATAGACGAATATGAATTCTTTGAAGAAACAAGATAAAGCTCTAGTTTACTGTTATGGAAAAAACAAGTATACATAGGAAAAAATTAAAAAATGAGTTCTATTTACCCTCTTTACTATATTTTATAGTATGCCCTGGTGGTGTAGTGGTCTATCATCCGAGCCTGTCGAGCTCGGGACTCGGATTCAAATTCCGGCCGGGGCGTTATTTTAAAAAACATAATTTTAGAAATAACTTAATAAAACAATATAGTTTTCATAATTTTGTGAGAGGAATGAATAGATGTGCTACAATTTTATTTGTATTTATATTAATTTTTAGTTTATTAACAATTTTGTCACCTATTGATTCAGTAAAGGCAGATACAATTCATGTCGGTAGTGGACAAACTTATTCAACAATACAATCCGCAATAAATAATGCAAATGAAAGTGACACAGTTTATGTTCACAGTGGGACATATTCTGAAACAATAATTGTTAATAAGACACTATCCATATCCGGAGAAGGCAGCAGTAGTACAACAATAAGTGGATCTGGCGATCATACAATTAAAATTATCTCAAATAATGTTATAATTTCTGGATTTAAAATTCAAAACACTATGGGAAGTCACTACTGTGTTTTTTTAGATACTGTATCTGGTTGTGAGATATCAGATAACAATGTGAGAAACGGAGGACATGGAACATATCTAAAAAATTCAAATAATAATGATATAACTGACAACATAATTGAAAATAATAATGTAGGTTTATATTTATCAAATTCGGATAGTAACATAATAAAAAGTAATAATATTAATAATAATAATGCAAATGGCATCTTTCTTAATTCACAATCAACAAATAATACTATTTACCTAAATGATTTTTCAGATAATATGGATACTAATGCAAAAGATTATGGAACAAATAATTGGGATTATAACGGCCAGGGAAATTATTGGGATGATTACACAGGAGTTGATGAAAACAATGATGATATCGGTGATAATCCATATTTAATAGCTGGGGGAAGTAATCAGGATAATTATCCACTAGGATATTTTGCAGGTGGAAATGAGCTACCTAATGCTGATGCAAACGGTCCTTATTCTGGTCAGACAAACATTGAGATTGAATTCGATGGTTCAGGAAGTTCAGATCCAGATGGTTCAATTGTTGGTTATAGATGGGACTGGACAAATGATGGGACATATGATACAGGCTGGATAACAAAATCAAAAACAAAACATAGTTATTCATCTGCTGGATCGTATACTGTAAAACTTCAAGTTAAAGATAACAACGGAGCATTAGATACTGATATATCTCCAGTAACAATAATCTTTGTAAATCAAAAACCTAATGCATATATTATAAAACCAACAATTCCAGAGGCTGATTATGGAGAAAGTGTAGCATTTGAAGCGTTAGGTCATGATTCTGATGGAACAATAGTAGAGTATTTATGGTGGTCAATACCAGAAGAAGTGAGTTCAGTAGATAAATCATTTACAAGAAATGACATACCAGCTGGTCAATACACTATATTCCTAAAGGTTAAGGATGATAATGGAGAATGGTCTTCAGAAGTTTCTACAACCCTTACTATAATATCAGATGAACCAGATAACAATTCTCCAATTGCAGATGCTGGTGGACCTTACAGTGGTTATGTAAATAACAGTGTTATTTTTGATGCATCTGGAAGTTATGATACTGATTCTGGAGATACATTATCATATAGGTGGGATTTTGGAGACGGTTCAACTGGAGAAGGTATTATACCGTCTCATAAATATTCATCAATAGGAGAATATACAGTTCAATTAACAGTTATTGATAATCATGGCGCTCAATCAAAGGATTCAACAAATGTAAATATTACAAAGAAGTTAGTTAATCAGAATGAAGATAGTAAAGATAACAACGGAATTCCTGGTTTTGAATATTTTTTTATAATCATTGCTTTTGCACTGTTAGTAATAATAAAAAGAAAGAAGATTTAACTAGAGTATCCACCAATCCTTAGGCTTGGGTCCCCTAGTAAAACCCATTGTTCAACTGTTTTTCTATCTATCTCATCTTTATTAGGGTGGAAAAACGTTATATAATCATTTAATGTCAAGGAGTGTATCATTCCAAGTGAGCAGTTCTCAATATCATCTTGTTCACTAAATATCTCAAAGAAATGTGTTGTTATATAACCGTCACCAGTCTGAGTACTTCCTTCTCCTCCGACACCCCAACCAAGACCGGTATTACCTATTGTTGCAATGGAGCCACCTTTTCTCTGTCTAGCAAGGTTCCAGCTCCAACATCTTCTTAACCAGTAAAACTTACTAAAGACCTCTTCTCCTTCATCCCAAGAAAAGTAAGCTAATCCAAGCTTTCTAAGTCCCTGGAAGAATCTTATAGGTGCTACATCAAACATGCTGTTATGGCATCCACCGACCACACAAATTGGAAGCTTGTTTCTGTTCTTTAGACTGCCCATATCAAAATTTATAAGTGCATCTATCCAACCCGTCCAATTCTCTGGCCAATGTGTTGACCAAACGATAGGACTACCGTGACCTGCAACAAATAAAAAGCCACCTCCTTCGGTTATTGCTGGAATCAAACTAGTGTTTGTCAATGTTTCATCTGATGCCCAGTATCTTCTAATTTCAAAACCAAGCGGTTCCATGAAACTTGCTGCATATTCATTTTCATATTCCCCTTCCCATATACCATCTCCAAAGGGTACAGTATCACCACCTGCAACAATCATTTCCTTGAACCACTCTTGACCATAAGCATTGTTCTCATATCTTTTAATCTTATTTACAACGGTTCTTACTTCTAGTATGTTATTACAGGCAAGTCGACCTACATAAACATCTGGATAGAGATCTAAAATATCTTTCTTATCTTCATCATACCACCAGATGCCATCCCATATGAATGTCCACTCTCCAAATACCCCATTTCCATTTGAATCCCAATCCTCAAATTCATACTCTTGAGATGTTTCATTGTATCTATAAACATCAGCATAATATAGATCACTTGCAAAAGTTGTTTCATTCCAGTAGCTTCTATCAAACGTATGAGAGTATCTTACTGGTACATACCATCTTGCTCCTAAACCCTGTCTACCGCCCATAAGTAATATATATTTTGTATTCCAATTCTCAATTGCATCCTTAATAAACAGTTTTATATCTTCCGGTCTATCCCTTCCTCTATATTGCATATAAATAGATTCGGTTGTTTTTATTTTTGTAGATATTCCCATATTTTCTTTATGACGGGCAAGTGGAATTACTGCTGGATAAAATCTTCTAGGAGTAATAATCACCAGATCAAATTGCTTTTCAGCAGGTAAAGGTTTAATATCTTCTTTATAAGTCACCTCCACATCAATATTTTCAATTGAATAAATAATATCTTCAGAAGGTGAATATCTCACTGGATAGCACCTGACGTTTAAAAATAAAACACGTTCATTTCCATTAAGACCGCATCCTATATCATATTCATACCATTTATCAGGATAAAGTTCTGAACTTAGATAAACATCATCTTTTTCATCTAAAACTTTTACATTATCAATAGAATTTTTCAAAGAAATAAGTGGTAATGGTCTGGGTGCTGGTTCAATTTTTCCAGAAATGCTTTCTTGAACAATTTCTGAAGGAGTACAATCAATATCTATTATTTTTGTCCCAAATGGAAATTCAAATGTCTTTACATACATAGGCAGCATTGGTTTTTCTGGGTCATTTAGATATGTGTTAGACTCTTCAATATTTATTGAAACAAAATCACCCTTTTGTTCAATTGATGCCTGTGAAAAGGATATAGTATCAAGTTTGCTTGTAATTTTAATTTTGTTTTCCTCATCTGCATTTGTAGCAATTACATTTATACTTGAAATAATAAATATAACTACTAATATTATTGGTAGAATTTTTACTTTCATGAAAGGTTATTCCCCCATATTTATTATTTAATATAATTAACAGTTTTAATATTATTTAAAGGTTTGTGTACTACTCTTATCGCGATTATATTTGTTAGGTTGAAAAACTGAAATAAAAGAAAAAATATTTAGATATTTATGAAGAATATTTTTCCTTGACTTACTGACAACTCTTCATTTTCCCTATATGTTGTAGTAGTTATCTTATAAATCCCTGTTGGTACTGAAAATCTTGCTGAAAGTCCATCTGTAGGGTCCTTATCCCAGATAACTGTATCTTTTCTATTTATCAATCTTGATATAGCAAATCTTGCAGCATCAGGTTCACTTGAGGTCTTGATTTCTAAGGCTTGATTGGCAACAATTCCAAATTTGAAATCTTCAACATCAATTGGTGTATCAAACTTAATAGATCTAAGAATTGGTAGTCTTTGGAGAAATCTAAATAGTATTGATGATTGTGTTCTTGGGAATTGAATATAGATATTGTATTCATATTCGTGACCTGCATAGTCAACTGCAACAGCAATTAGATGTCGCCATTCAGGTTTTGGAGTTGATCTGTCACAGTACCATTTATAGTTCCCTGAGCCTGGTGGATCGTCCTCATAAACTAAAGTAGGATTTTCATATGGCGGTCCAACGTCAAAACGAACATACCAAATGTCCGAACAATTGTCGAAAGCATCAGCCTGTACCCAGAAACCTCCTTGCATTGGGACAGTTGCTCTATCTGGAGGATCCCATATAATACACTGTGGTGGTCCTTTGTCAATTTTTATATATTGAGGTCCATTTTGTTCTTCAACATTTCCTGCTTTGTCAACCGACCAGTAATAAACATTGTTCTCTCCGCATAGCGCGTAGGGATCACCATATGGAAGATTAATTCCTGTGTTATCATCATATTCTTGCACATCGGAATTATCAACTTTATAATATGTATGATTCACACCAGTTCCATACTGACCGTCAGTTGCATCAAGATATATTTTAACATTACTTTTATACCATCCATTTTCACCAAGAGTTCCAACAATTTCATCAATTGTTGTTTCAGGTGGGTCTTCATCAACACCAACATATGTAACAGACCAATAATCTAGTAATGGAGTATAAGAAGGATTATTTCGATTGAATTGTGCTTGCAGGCGTAATTTAGGATGCTCCTCAGGATCTATACTAGATAAATCCTCTCCATCATTTATATCAGACATAATTATAGTGGTTCCAGTGCTATCAAGGATATTAAATATTAGGTTTCCTCCTTCGGAAACATCATATAAAACATTAAACTCTGTCCATTCAATCACTGAATCGTCAGGAACTGCTTTTGAAGTTATTTGAGCATCCAAAATAAGGTCAATCTCAACTCCAATTGTAAAAGAAACATCACTGCTACTTGGTATATTTAGAGTCCAAAGATTACAATACGCATCGGGATTATCATCCCAAGGAAATGAGTATACAACTCTAGTATCTTCCCATGTGACAAATATTTTGCCCGCACCAACAGCCATGTTCCCCCAGTCAGCTTTTGCAGAATCACTTGCTGAAAGGCGAATGTCATCAGAAAGTACAGTACCATCAGAGGATACAAGTTTACCCCAAATCTTACTGCCACTATCATACGATACAAAAAAGTGGGTTGTAAGATAGGGGACAATATCAGTTCTAATATAATTACCAGTTTTAATAGTAAAGGGATCTACAATGGTGTCACCTGATGTATCAATAATTGTACCATGTATATTACCCAACCAGTCATCATCACTGATATCTCCATCGTTCCATGTTACAATAAAAACCTCATCTTCCTCACAGAATTCAACACAAGGGAAATTATAATCAATATCATAATTTGGCCAACTGGATGGCTCTGCGATTGTATCTGACCAAAGCTCATTTAGCGTTTCTGCATCATACAAACCACCCATGATTCTGAAAGGACCATCCTCAGGTGTCAAACCCTCTTCCCAAACAACCATATATTGCTCATTTATTGGGTCAAATGCAATCCAAGGTTCTGTTTGGCAATTACTATCATCGCAAATGGTTACTTCACTACCAACGGTATTACCATCTGTATCATACAGTCTACCATATATATTATAATCATTTGTACTGCTTCTAGCATCCTCCCAAACAACTAGATATTGATCATTTTCCGAATCAAACTGTACATTTGGATCAGCCTGACAATTATCCTCAACACAAATATTTCTAACTGTTCCAAGAGAAAAAGAACCACCGTTTCTTGTTACAGTCCTACCATAAATATCCATAGTTGTGATACCTGGATTTGCAGTATTTGCATAATGCTCCCAGACAACAAAGTATTTATCGTTTCCACCATATGCTATAGAAGGATTTTCATTTCGATAATAAGTAGTTCCTGGTTTGTAAATCAATTCATCATCTACTAAAATGTCACCATCAGGGTCATAAATTGATCCTCTAATCTCCTGTTTAAAACCCGCTGTGAAAGGTGGCAGAAGGTATTGACCTTCCTCCCAAGCAATTAAAAACTCCTCATCACCATAGCAAACATCAGGGTCCCATGAACCCTCCTTTGGAAGATGCTCGGTTATCCTCTCATCATTTGGCCATTTTTCTTCCCATTCAGTAAAAACATCATAGAAATCACTCATTCCCATTGCGCTAGGGTTTCCATAGAACATATAAAGTGTACTATCACCAGTTGGAATATAATCAATCTTTACCCAAATAAGAGCCTCAGTTGAACTCGAGGATTCTATCCAATAGTTACATAACACAGAGGGGTTTTCTTCGTGCTTGAAGCGTAGATCATCATAATCATCTTGCATATCACTATCGTATTCAACATTTATAAGAACTGCATAATCAGATAATGGAGAGGTACTTGTAAGTGTTATTTTTTTCATCTTTGTCCAATCAGGGTCAGTCCAAATTTCATATGTATTTTTCATAAGGACGTAAGTTTCACCTTCAATTGTACCAAGTTCATAATTATATGATAAAGAAGGATTAGGATCTATCCACTGAGTTGAATCAAAGTCATCTTCCCATGTAAAAAATGGGTCATCACCAAGAGGAATAGATGACAATTTTTTAAAACTAGTTTTTCTAGCGTTTAATTCTTGATTTAGAAATCCTTGAGAGGTTGATGAAAGAACAATGAATGTAAATATTGTAATAGCCACAAGCCTAACAAATACATTCTTTTCCATTTTATATTACCTCTTTTTTTTTACTTATTATCTAAATATTGAGAGAAAAATCATACTATGGAATACCACGTTCCATACCATAGTAAGTCAATATTTTCAATATTTCCCCCAACATTATATTCAAGCCACCAATATGGTCTCCACCAATCAGGGTCTTTTATCCAGTCCATATGGAAATACAAACTAACATCAGTAATTTGTATATCAATACCAAATTGGTCTTGGTAGGTGGCATAAAGCCCAATTGAAAGGATATTTGCCTCGTTTGTATTATCATTTATGTAAAAGTGTCCTGTTTCTCCCCATTCCCAACTTATGTCAAAATGAATCTGATCAGACACTGTTACAGCACCATAGAGGTCAAACTCATCGCTTACATCACTAAGGTCAATATCTATTGTCGTTGGTTCATCCTGATAGAAATCTATCTCAAAGCCTCCCGCATCTGCTGCATCCCAAGTTCCAGAAAACTCAACATCCTTTCCATCAAGAGAAATATCAATTCCAAAATTTTCAAATATTTTAAGTCTTCCACTTAGTTCTAAATCATCAACAACCAACTGTTCACCAGATGAACTAAGTACCCAGGCTGATCTGAAATCATCAGCTGACACTGTATCAACAGTTATTCCAAGAAAGTTATCTGTCTCATCATTTCTTACCTCAAAGGTATTACCTAGGATATCAGATGATGTATCGAAATTGAAGTATCCATTTTGATTAATAAGAAAATCTGTGCGGATATGTCCATCACCGATTTCAAGAACATTACTTAATGTTATTGCATCAAATTCCATGTAGAAAGAAATTGGGTCTACTCCTCCAGAAGAAGTTCTTTCAGCAATTCCATGACCTTCAAGCTTGTTCCATAAGAATTTACCTTGTGCATAGGCATTTGCTGGGATATCTGATACTTTCACAATTGGAATTTCAATATTTGGTAAATAGAAACCAACTTCTCCGAAGTTGGAACTTGATTCACGCGCAATTTTTCCAGAAACATAATTGTCAGGATTCTGGAAATCATTTAGATCTATATTCAGACTGGCCTCAGCACTAACCTTTCCATGATTTGAAAAGCTGCCACCAGGTACATGAACCATTGGCATATCTGGATCAGTTGGATCAGCCTTAGGCCAAAACAGGGTTATATCACCCAGTGAGCTGCTCATATCATGTGAAACAAACCCACCGATATCCAACTTAAACATACTGCCGTTATCAAGAGCTAGTGATGCACCTGCACGTAATTCACGTGAACTGGGTATATCGCTTACCTGGAAACATTTTACATCAGGATTATCAGGATCTGATTTTGGATAATAGATGATAATATCATCAAAATCACTGCTCATATCAAGTCCAACAAATCCTTCAACACCTGCCTCAACGATCTCATCTTTAAGTATAGTTATCTCAACATCGACACCCCATTTAAATACTACACTTTTTGGAACCCCAATAAATTCAATTTTTTCCTCAAATCTAGGTGAATTAGCAATTACACCTACTTCAAATTTATGACTTGCAGCATAAATAAGCTTACCACCGAGTGGAGAGCCATCTAGAATTATCTCTGGTTCAAAGCTCATCCATTTTCCTTCTCCAGCAACAGCAGAGGGAGTGTCAAGGTGAATTGTCAAAGAAAGTGTACCTTCCTTTTCCTCATCCTGGTCTCCGCCCTTAAGAATATTTGATGAAAACGTAATGTCGAGGGGGTTTCCAGGACCAACATCATGATAATAGTAAGTCACTTTTCCCTCTCTTGGTATGAATTGAGCAACAGTGTATACTGCTGGTTCAAAATTAACAGAGAAATTAACATTATAAGTTGGAACAGTCATTCCCTCTCTAAAAACCTGGAATCCGAACATTACATCATTTGATGCAATACTAATTATATCATAGGGATTCATTTCTTTTTGGAAGATAAAAGGTCTAAATATATTGTCCTTTCCGATAGCAAATTTTTTCTCATAACGAATCGGTATCTTCTCACCTGCCGGAGAATGCCATCCAATTCTTGAAACAATATAATCTCTTTCGGCAGCAGTTGCTCCCATTTTATAATCCTCATTTGTATCTTTCAGTTCCTCCTCTGAAAAACGATCTTGAAGTCTATCAATTAAGTTCTGCAATATATTAAATCGGGAACCTTTCTCTATTATACGCTCAAGCAATTGTCTTAAAAAGAATCCTGGTTTAAATCTCTCAAGAACCTTTGACGCAGCAGTAGAAGATGCTCTATCTGATGATCTTGAAATGAGAATATCTAGATTTACATGGAATTCCTGCCAGACAACTAGGTCGCCTAATTGATCATCAAGTCCATCACCGATCTGCATAAAATCAAAAGCAGTAGCCCATGCCGGATGGTTTCTAGTTGATCCATCTGACATTATTTCATCAATACCATATCTGAAAAAACCAAAACCAGTTTCAATATCATAATCGCTATCTCCATCCACATCAAAATATATAGGTGTTCTATACTTTGGATCTGTGAGTTTTCCCTTAATTGTTTGTGGATCTATCGATACTTGTTGTTGAAAGCTTTGCCCATTGTAAACTATATTTATCCAAAGGCCAAATATATCATTTCCACCAAGCAGAGGCTGAGGGGCACAATATTGTTCGTTTTGAACTGCAGGTTCATATAGTCCTTCATCCATATTAAGGTACTTTGTAGCTGTATTTTTTAATATTGAGATAGTATCTAAATTAGGCTCTACAATTATTAAATCATCTTCAAAATTATTTTTTACATCCTCAGCAACAATGCTAGGTATGCTAAAACATAGCATTGAAGCTATAAAAATTACTATTATTGTCTTTTTCATTTAGTATTCACCTCTTCTACCATTTATATATTCTCTTTGTATTAAGTAAAATATATACTTATACTTATTGTAAATAATACTATTTAAAATTTGTGTTTATAAATTAATACGGTATAATTATTATAGGGTAAAACTAATTAAAATAAATTTTAAAAAAAATTGAATTAATATAGGTAAAATTTGAAAATTTTTAAAAAAAAGTTGTATAAATGGTTTGACAGCGTACCGAGAGCCTAAGGATTTCAAGCAGTGAAGCTTACCCCAAAAGACTCCCGAAGGAATCAATCAGAGCTCTCCACCTAGTCCAAAGGTTCAAGCCCTCTTGAGAGGGTAATCTTCCCATGAGCTCGCGCATCAGGGTTAAGAGGATTACGCAGGTGAGCTTAACTGCCGGGTTCGAGATGAGACCGGGTGTTTCCTCACCGCTTTGGCCGTCAAACCATTTTTACCCTAAATATGATTTTATATGCAACCTGTTTAACGATTGAACCAGTAAATGAGCTTTTAGTAGCTACAGGCTGAACATGTCGCCGAAGCTTCATGCTTACACCTTAGCCCTATCAAACGAATCTTCTATTCGAGCTCTATGATGC
>Ga0209536_100001634_pt1 | contig 36700 bp, 26 predicted proteins | sample DeeMarSeWOR28_12_FD_187461 | JGI IMG/M metagenome (GOLD analysis project Ga0209536, IMG submission 187461) | Marine sediment microbial communities from White Oak River estuary, North Carolina - WOR-2-8_12 (SPAdes) (version 2) | ecosystem: Environmental > Aquatic > Marine > Intertidal zone >... | reverse complement strand
GAGAAGATAATATTTTTTCTAACTTGGGTGAAAGTTCTGAAACACGTAGTCTTGGATTATTCGAAGGCATGGATGAATACGGAAGATTGCAACCCATTTTGGGTGCAGTTGCGGAAAACGGTGGACCTATAGAATCATTAACCTGGGAAGATCTAATAACAGAAAATCCTGCGCTGGATGCTACTGAAACCTGGGAAGTTTATAATTTTACTGGTGACGCACATCCTGTTCATCTTCATCTTGTTGCATTTCAGATTATTAATAGACAAGAGATGGCTGATTTCGATGTTGAAGAAAAAGACCAGGCCCAGCATGGTGGTGGTATCGGTGTTGGTGGGATGGTAGACATTAGTTCTATTGTTTTTGGTGAAAATCCCATTTTGCCTGCTCCGAATGAGAGAGGATGGAAAGACACTTTCATAGTGCCACCAGGATTTGTTGGAAGAGTTAAGGCGAAGTTCGATAGACCTGGCAGATATGTATGGCATTGCCATATCCTATCTCATGAGGATCATGAAATGATGCGTCCTTATCATGTAGGGCTCATACCCACAGCACCGGCAGGTCCAGCTATTGTTTTGGGTGAACCGGGTGAGAATATGAATCCTGAGAATACCGGAGTGCCGACCACGTTCGCATTGTCTCAAAATTATCCCAATCCATTCAATCCTACTACTGAGATCCGCTTTTCATTACCGGCGGCAAACCATGTAAGTCTTAAGGTTTATAACGTTGTTGGTCAGGAAGTAGCCACCTTGATCAATGCCGACGCCCCGGCTGGTTATCATACTGTACAATTGGATGCCAGAGACCTGGCAAGCGGTCTGTACATCTACAAGATTGAAGCCGGTGATTTTGTACAAACAAAGAAGATGGTGCTGATGAAATAACCATTGCTATATTAATGGAGGAAAAGTGCAAAGGCGAATCTCACCCCGAGATTCGCCTTTCTTTATTTGATTCGGACTTGGATGACGCGCAAGAAGCTACTATTAGATAGTCTCACTTACACCCCCTGTTTAAGGACTATCTGCCTTTTAGACTGACATTCGATCAATTCAACATTTTTCCAATCCCCTTGCTTTTTTCAACATCCTCTCAGTAGTTTTTCCTGAATTCGATTTAACCAAGGAGCCAAAAAATGCAAAGAATTATCCTATCCCTTCTTATCTTGATTTTCTCAGCGTCACTTCAGGCGCAAAAAAAAGCTTTTACGCTTGATGACTTGTATAAGATTAAGAGTGTCAAAGATCCGCAATTTTCGCCGGATGGCAGGCAGATTGCCTTTTATGTGGTTGAATATGATATGCCGCAAGGTGGAAGCAAGTCTGAAATTTATGTGATGAATGCTGACGGCAGCAATTTGCGTCAAATGACTCATACTACCAAGTTGGACTACCAGCCCCGCTGGTCGCCGGATGGCAAGACGATTCTGTTTCTTTCCACCCGCGAGAATGGAGTTCAGGTGTGGATGATGCCGGTTAATGGCGGTGAGCCCTACCAGTTGACCGATATTTCCACTTCCGTGGAAGATTTTCGCTGGTCGCCGGATGGTAAATATTTTTTATTCTCAAGCAAGGTTTTCCCGGAATGTGGTGACAATGATGATTGCAATGAAAAATTAAATAAAAGTATGGATGCAGGACCAGTGCATGCTCATTTGGCTGATCATCTTCTCTATCGTCACTGGAATTTCTGGAAAGATGGAAAACGAACCCATACGTTTATTTATAACATCGATGAAAAATCTTATACAGATTTAACTCCCGGTGACTATGACTCTCCTTCATTTAATGTCAATGGTGGAAGGGGTTTTGTAATTTCTCCCGACAGAAAAGAAGTCTGTTACGTGTCAAATCATGATGCTAATGAATATGAAACAACCAACAAGGATTTGTACCTGGTATCCGCAAGCGGGGGCGAGGCGGTAAATATAACAAATGACAATGAAGCCTATGACGGCGAGCCTGCCTATTCCCCCGATGGACGCTACATTGCCTATGTGCTGCAGAAGATACCCACCTATGAATCCGACCTTATCCGTTTAGCGATTTATGATCGTCAAACCAAAAAGAAGAAGGTAATAACGGAGAGTTTTGATTATTGGGTGGGGCAATTTGAATGGGCGCCGGACTCGCGAAGCATTTATTTTTTAGCCGACGTGGAAGGTAACCTGCCGCTTTATAAAATTGATATCCAGACCAAGAAAATTCAACAGATCATTGAAGCAGAAACTATTGATTATTTTACAGTATCGCCTGACGGGAAAACGATCGTAATCGCCCGGCGGTCGGTTGGCGAACCGCGTGAATTGTGGCAGCTGGATGCCAGTGGCAAAAATTTGAAACGAATAACATTTCTTAATAAAGAGCTCGAAAATGAAGTCGACATTCGTCCGGCGGAACAGATGTGGATTCCATCACCCACCGGCAAAAAGATTCATACCTTTGTGGTGAAGCCCCATAATTTTGATCCCAACAAGAAATATCCGCTTATTCTAAACGTCCATGGCGGGCCGCAATCGCAGTGGACGGATGGTTTGCGGGGCGACTGGCAGGTGTATCCGGGATCGGGTTATGTGGTGGCGTTTCCCAATCCTCACGGTTCCACCGGATATGGGCAGGAATTTACAGCGGAAATTTCCAAAGATTGGGGCGGAAAGGTATATGAGGATGTAATGGCAGTGACCGATTCGTTAGCCAAAATCCGCTGGATTGATGAAAACCGCATGGGCGCAATGGGGTGGTCCTACGGCGGCTATATGATGATGTGGTTGGAAGGACACACCGACCGCTTTAAAGCAATTGCTTCGATGATGGGCGTTTACAATCTTACTTCCATGTACGCCACCACCGAAGAGCTGTGGTTCCCCCAATGGGACTTGGGCGGCCCATCCTGGGATTCCGAGCATTATGAAAAATGGTCTCCGCATTTATTTGTGGAGAATTTCAAGACGCCGTGTTTGGTAATTACCGGTGAGAAGGATTTTCGGGTCAACTTCACCGAGAGCCTGCAGTTTTTTACCGATCTGCAAAAAATGGGTGTTCCCTCCCGTTTGATTGTATTTGAAAATGACGGACACTGGCCAAGCTTTGTGAAATCCATGCCGCTGTATTACAACGCTCATCTGGACTGGTTTCACAAATATCTTGGTGGAGAACCGGCTCCCTATGATGTGGAAAAGATGGTGAGGAATCGGGCGTCTAGTGGAAATTGATTAAGCAAAGCTACTTGATTCCACATCATGGATTTCCTTAATGCGACATAACAGATTAGATATCATACTGGATAAATTGAAAATCTCGCTCTTCAATTACCTCAGTATTACATCGCGTCAATAATAGCGTTGAAGGTAGCACTGGGACGCATTGCTTTTACTGCCTTTTCCGGATCCGGGAGGTAGTAACCGCCAATATCAACCGGCTCTCCTTGAGCGGTGAGAAGTTCCTCCACGATCCTGGCTTCATTCTCCTCAAGCTCTTTTGCAACTTTGGCAAAACGAGCCTGCAGGGATATATCTTTGTTCTGCGCAGCCAGTGCATGTGCCCAGTACATCGCTAGGCAGAAGGTGCTCCCCCTGTTATCGATCTCATTCACCTTACGGGAAGGAGACTTTGCATTTTCTAAGTACTTGCTGATTGCCTGATCAAGCGTTTCTGCCAAAATCGCCGCTTTTTCATTCTTGCTTTTTTCGGCTATCAGCTCGAGGGATGGTACGAGTGCGCAATACTCACCGAGGGAATCCCATCTCAGGTGACCTTCTTTTAAGAATTGCTGAACGTGTTTGGGCGCTGAACCGCCAGCGCCTGTCTCAAACAGTCCGCCGCCATTCATGAGAGGTACGATCGACAACATTCTCGCGCTGGTACCCAGTTCCAGAATCGGGAAGAGGTCCGTCAAATAGTCACGCAGAACGTTACCTGTTACTGAAATTGTATCCTTTCCTTTGCGGATTCTTTCTAAGGAAAACTTCATCGCTTCAACTGGCGCCATGATGCGAATATCAAGACCGGCGGTATCATGCTCCGGCAGATATTTTTTCACCTTTTTGATGATTTCTGTATCGTGCCCTCTGCTTTCATCGAGCCAGAAAATTGCAGGTGATCCGGTTGCTTTTGCCCTCGCAACGGCTAGTCGCACCCAGTCCCGGATGGGAGCGTCTTTCGCTTGGCACATTCTGAAGATATCTCCGATTTCTACAGTCTGCTCGAGAATTGTGGCGCCTGATTCATCGACGATACGTATCTTTCCGTTATCGGGTGCTTCGAAGGTCTTGTCATGAGAACCGTACTCTTCGGCCTTCTGAGCCATCAGACCGACGTTGGAGACGCTTCCCATCGTCGAAGGGTCAAATTGTCCATGCTTTTTACAATCTTCAAGAATTTCCTTATATATGGTCGCATAACAACGATCAGGTATCATGGCAATACAATCTTGAAGTTGATCATCCTTATTCCACATCTTACCACCGTCACGAACAACATTGGGCATTGATGCATCGATGATAATATTATTTGGTACGTGAAGGTTCGTGATGCCTTTTCTGGAATCGACCATCGCAAGCGCAGGACGATCTTCATAAACTGACATAATATCTGTTTCGATCTCTGCTCTTTTATCGGTGGGAAGTCGGTCGAGTTTCTCAAGAACATCAGCGAGACCGTTGTTGACATTGGCACCAATCTCTTTGAGTATACCGGCATGTTTCCGGAGAGCATCCTGGTAGTAAACAGAAACACAATGACCGAACATGATCGGATCCGATACTTTCATCATGGTCGCTTTGAGGTGCAAAGACAGCAAAATGCCATCTCTCTTTGCTGCCTCCATCTGCTCGGCATAGAACTTACGCAAGGCAGCGACGTTCATTACAGCCGTATCGATGACCTCACCGTCTTGGATTGATAGCTTCTCTTTCAATACAGTTACATTTCCATCATTGTCAACAAATTCGATCTTTACATCACACGCTTTTTCCATTGTGGTTGATTTTTCGCTTTCGAAGTAATCCTTTTCATTCATGTGTGCCACACGCGCTTTGGATCCGGATTCTGGCCAGGGCTTCATCATTTTGTGAGGGTTCTTTTTAGCAAACTTCTTTACTGAAGCTGCGGCTCTTCGATCTGAGTTTCCTTCACGCAATACAGGATTAACGGCAGAACCAAGAACCTTGGCAAATCTTGCTTGAAGTTCTTTCTCAGCCTCGTTCCTGGGTTCTTCAGGATAGTTGGGGATATCGTATCCTTTTTCCTGCAGCTCTTTGATTGCGCTTTGCAGCTGAGGAATTGAGGCACTAATATTTGGCAATTTGATTATATTAGCCTCGGGAGTCTTAGCAAGTTCACCTAATTGCATCAGAAAATCAGGGATTTTTTGCTCCTCAGCAAGTTTGTCCGGAAAGTGTGCTATGACTCTGCCTGTAAGAGAGATGTCGCTTGTTTCAACTTCGATTCCGGAACCTTTTGTATATGCTTTAATAATGTGAAGCAAAGCGTATGTTGCCAAAGCTGGCGCTTCATCAGTCTTTGTCCAGGTTATTTTTGATGTTGCCATGTTCTATCCTTTGCTTATAATTTTAACGAATATTTAATACTTCAAATACTTATTGACAGAAAAGTAACTTCCTAAGAATCCTAATACCACTCCAATTGAAATGAGGATAACATAATATTGGTATGGTACCGCTAAAATGGTTGCGAAAATACCTTTAATGAAATAATTCGAAATCCATAAAAGACCGAAAGCAATCAGTGATCCAAAAAGGCCCTGAAAAATTCCTTCCATTATAAAAGGTCCTTTAATGAAGAAATTGGTTGCACCTACTAATTTCATAATTTCAATAAGGGTTCTACGGGCATAAATTGTGAGACGAATGGTATTAAAAATGAGCAATGTTGCGATTATGAAAATAGTGAGTCCAATTGAAATTGAAACAATTATGCCGATCAGAGAATATTCATTTATTAGCTTGATAATCTCGGTTTGAAAAACCACATCGTCCACTCCATCAAAGGTTTTTATTTCACCGACAAAATCTTGGATGACAGTAATTCTTGATTCGCCGGATTTCAAGATGACCCGAATTGAGGGCGGCAGCGGGTTTTCATCCAAAACAGCAACAAGGTCGGCCCCAAAGTCTTTTTCGAATTCCGATAAAGCCTGCTCGGGGGAAACAAAAATCACCGAATCCACCAGGTAATGCTTCTGGATTTTCTGCTGCAGTTTTTGAACCTGGCTTATTGCAAGCGCGGGGTCAATAAAAACTTCTAACTGCACCTGCCGGTAAAATTTTTGGAATACACCGGCCATGTTTTGAGCAACGATAGCGAAGATGCCGACAAGAACAAGCGATAATGCGATACTGATGACACTTATTGTTACCGCCAGGCGGGCTCGCTTGAAGCCTAAGATTCCTTCCTTAATAATATAGAAGAAGTTCATTGACGTGGTTGCACGCGAAATATAAGGTTAATTCAGCTTAGCATTCTCGTTTAATTTTCCATCTTCAAGCATTATAGTCCGATGAGGGTATTTCTGAATGAGGTTGTAATTGTGCGTTGCCATGAGAATCGCGGTTCCCTTTCGATTAATATCCTCCAATAAATCCAGAATTCCATTTGATGCCTCAGGATCCAGATTTCCACTCGGCTCATCGGCAAGAAGAATGAACGGTTCATTGGCGAGCGCCCGGGCAATGGCAATGCGCTGCTGCTCTCCGCCGGACAGCTTGTCCGGCATCTGGTATCTGCGGTGATGCAGACCAACCTGGGTTAAAACGCTGAGTACCCTGCTTTTGATTTTGCGGCGCGGGGAACCGACCACCCTTAATGCGAATGCGACATTATCAAATACATTTCTATCCCGCAGCAGTTTAAAATCCTGAAAAACAACCCCGACCTTACGACGCAGCAAGGGAATTTGTTTGCGCCTGATTGATGAGGAGCTAAATCGGTCAACAATGACATTGCCTTTCTTGGGCAGCAAATCCATATAAATGAGTCGAAGCAGCGTGGTTTTGCCGCTGCCCGTTTTACCAATCAGATAAACGAATTCCCCCTTGGTGATCTTCAGATTTATGTCCTGTAAAAGGAACCTGTTATCCGTCTCGACTGAGGCATTAAAAAATTGGATCATTACGTCATTGCTTATTTGCTATGAAATGAACCCTGCCGCTATTTTCGTCGGCCTTTTTAAAGGAGAAATCGGCTAAAACAGAAACACGATCAAACAGCGCTTTTTCCATCAGCACCTCCAAAATAAATTGCAAATCGTAAATCTTTTGTTTGTGAATTTCTTCGAAAATCCCATTGGGTGTAAAAATCTGTATATGGTTAATCTGAACATTATGAAGTGCATCGAATTGACTTTCCCGAGAATAGGCAACCCCTTCTTCAACCACTTCCTTTTCGGAATAATTTTGGAAAAATTGTTCACAATAGGATTTGGTCACGACATCAAAAATAAAAATGCCCGGCGTTCTCAACTTCCGGTAAATATTTTGGAATGACTTTATTAAATCAGATTCATGGAGCATGTAATTGATGGTATCATAAAGGCAAACGACAACATCATATTGGTTTTCGGGAATTTCCTGTAGATAAGGTAGTGCAGCAATATGTATGGGCAAGCCAGGCAATTTTTTTCCTGCAACGTTCGACATATCAATTGAAGAATCGCAACCGCTGAGATGGTAATTATATCTTCGCATCTGGTTTAGGAATTCACCCGTACCACATCCAATATCCAGCAGAGCACTGCCTTCAAAATTTTCCTTCTTCAAAATGGCATGAATATATTTTGCCCAGCGATTGTACTTAACGTGAGACATCATTTCGTCGTACACTTGCGCAATAATGGTATAGGGGGGTGAATTGATTTTATTTGAGGTTGTTATATTTTCTGTATTCATCTATTTGTACCGTTGACCGCGTGAATTAGGGGAGCTGGAATAAAAGGGACAAAAAAGGGTCGATATTGACCATCAGAACTTTGTAAAAATTCAGTGTCAGTTTTTTGAAATCAAGAAATCAAGTTTATTTACTTGATTTTTCGTCTGTTTTTTTAGTTTTGCTTTCCGAATCCGGTTTTTTCACGTCAGAACCTGAATTTCCTTTGGCCTTGTTTTGCTTATAATCGGTTATATAAAATCCGCTCCCCTTGAAAATTAATCCTGCCCCCCCGCTCAACAAGCGTACCAATTGCCCCTTACAAGAGGGACATTGTGTTAACGGAGCATCGGCAATGCTCTGAAATTCTTCGAACCTAAATCCGCAATCTTTGCATTGATATTCATAAGTTGGCATTTTCCGTAGTCTCCTGATTTATTTTAATCTCACAAGGATTCCAAACTTCTGATCAATCTGGTAAAGCCGTCATCCAATTCTTTATCGGATGCAGCAAAAGATAAACGGATGTGATTTGGTGAGCCGAAGCCGCTTCCCGGTACAACAACCAAATGCTGAGTCTCGATAAGGTATTCGGAAAAATCCAGACAATCCTCTATGGCTTTCCCGCTCCATTTTTTGCCAAATGCCGATGAGATGTCTAAAAAAAGATAAAATGCCCCCTGCGGGTACACATATGTAATATTGGGGAAATCCCTTAATTTTTTGACCAGAAAATCCCTTCGCCGTTCGAATGTTTGACGCATTTTCTCAATATTGCCCTGGTCACCGGTTAATGCTTCCAGTGCAGCTTTTTGTGATATAGAGGGCGCCATTGCATAGTGACTTTGAATTTTCCCCATAGCGCTAATCACTTCTTTTGGACCTGCTGAATAACCAATTCGCCACCCCGTCATTGAGAAAGCCTTGGAAACGCCGTTTATGACAATTGTCTTCTCGAACAAATTTGGAAATTGGGCAAAGCTTTTATGTGTGCAACCGTCGAATAGAATTTTCTCGTATATTTCATCAGAGACGATCCATATATCATGTTTCTCAAGCACTTCCGCCAGGGAAGCCAATTCATCGGGTGAATACACAACTCCGCATGGATTAGAGGGAGAATTGAACATTATGAGACGCGTATTCGGAGTTATGTGTGCTTCCAAATCTTGCGGTGTTATTTTGAAATTGGTGCCACTGCTATCAATGATTATTGGGTTTGCGTTGGCAAGACGAACCTGTTGCACGTAACTGACCCAGTATGGCGCAATGACTATGGCATCATCGCCTTTTTCAGCCAGGGCTAAAACAGCATTGGTCAATGCCGGTTTAGCGCCGGGGGACACAATTATCTGATCTGTAGAGTAGGTTAGATTATTGTCTTTTTCAAATTTTTCTACAATCGCCTGTCTCAATTCTGGCATCCCTGCATTGGCGGTGTAGCGCGTAAAGCCATCCTGAATGGCAGTAATCCCCGCTTCACAAACATTTGCAGGAGTGGGAAAATCCGGCTCGCCAGCCGTTAAGTCAACCACATCAACACCCTGTCGCTTTAGCTGCAGGGCCTTCTCTTTAACCCGCAATGTTTCCGATTTTTCTATTCGCTTGCTGCGCCCGGCAATACGCATTTCAAGATTTCTCCATATTTCGAAATCATAAATTTAATATTTTTTATAATGCAAACAATCATTATTTGACATTTATAGGACGAGCCGAATTAATTGTAGCAGCGCGGGGGGAGAGGAATGAAAGTTGAAGATATTAAGGTTGCTTCCGCAGGTTTTTTTCCTTCAATTTTTTTTCCACGATGGGCGGTACAAAATTTGAAATATTACCTCCAAGATGCGCGACCTCCTTGACAATAGTTGAATTTAAGTAGGTGTAGTTTTCATGGGGCATCAAAAATACGGTGGTAATTTCCCCTTCAAGACGACGGTTCATCAGCGCCATTTGCAGTTCATATTCAAAATCCGAAATAGCCCTTAGCCCGCGGATGATTGCTGCTGCCTTTTTCTCCTTGGCGAAGTTCACAATCAAGCCTTTAAAAGTTTCCACTTCAAGATTTGAACCATTATCGATATCGGTAATAGACTGTTTGATCAGAAAAACCCTTTCCTTCGCGGAAAACAACGTTTTCTTATTGGGATTGCTTGCGACGGTAATAGTTATTTTGTCGAATAAACGCGACGCTCTTTCGATGATATCTAGATGCCCGTAGGTTATCGGATCAAAGGTACCCGGGTAAATTGCTGCCCTCATTAAACACCCTTTCTGCCAAAAAAAGTAATAATGCTTCTGTCGTATTTTTTTTGCCGGATAACTTCATAGACATTTGTCTCCCACTCAATATTGTGTGTCTTTTCGCTTTCAAGGACTAATATCCCGAATTCGGAAATGTTTTCCTCCAAGAAGGCCAGTGGGATCAATTCAAAATAGTGATTCCATTTGAATGGAGGATCAGCAAAGATGAGGTCGTAACTTTCTTTATTTTGACGCAAGAAAGTAAGTACATTTTTTTGGAAGATCTCATGCTCCTCGCTCAATCTGATACGGGCAATATTTTTGCGCAAAACGCGCAACGAGGAGTAGGAATTATCTACAAACGTTACGCTTTTTGCCCCCCTGCTGATAGCCTCCAACCCCAGACTTCCCGAACCGGCAAATAAATCCAGAACCCTCGCGCCCGAGACAAAGTCTTCCAAAACGTTAAAGATAAATCCTTTATTTCTGTCGGTGGTTGGACGGATACGGTTGTTATTAGAGGAATAGATATGTCGGCCTTTATATTTGCCCCCGATGATTCTCATGTTGGGATCAACTTATTGTCGCTTCATTCAAAATCAGGGTCATTCTTGCAGTAAATGCGGCTGAGCCGGATGGGTTTAAGGCAATTTTCAAAACACTGATTGCCGGATAAGAGTCGGTTACTTCTTTTATGAAATTGATTATGGTGTCTCCATTTCCCGAAAGGGTGCAGTAAAATTTGATCTGATTGAATTGCCCTTCCTTGAAAGGCTGTCCCTTTTTGAATTGTTGCAGATTTAACCCATGCTTTTGAGCCAGAGCACTAAAAGTGGATTGAATATCGCCGGATCGTATTGTCTTGAAGTTAGTGATCGAAGACCCAGCACTGGGCCCCTTCAACGCTAAGGTGAAATCAGCACCGATTTTCATTTTGCCGGAAACATTCATATCATAAGATTCTACCAGGCGAAGTTGTGTATTAGAAAATTGCTGTCTGAGATTCGTTTGATAAGCCGCCAACGCATCTTTTGAATCGGCAAGAACACTGAATTGAATCTGATCCGCGGTTAAAACCATCAGGGCGATCTGGATATTTCCCCGGCTAGACTTCATTAAGTCCTGGACTAAATTTAAATTGTAACTATTTTTGGCTTTATTTTGGGAATAAAAACTCATTAATTCCGGTTTCATTTGAGGCGCTGTTTCTGCTGGAGAACGGTCCGTTTTTATATCTTCCTTGGCTTCTTCTGCAAAAGTCAGCTCTTTATCTTCACCTTTTTCAGCAAAAATGAAAAAGTAGACTAGCACAGCAGCAATAATTAATACCATGATTGCAACGACCCCGAATAGCTTGCTACCTTTTGGGAAATGATCAAAGCTTTCTTCCTCATCAACACCGGTCTTATAGTCGTTTTCCGGTGTAAAAGTGGGACCCTGGGTTGTTTTTGGAGCAGATTGTTTTGGCTCTTCTGATTTGGTTTGTTGTGTCAGCCCAGCTTGTTTGGAGGTTTGGGAAGTCTCAAAAAGTTCATCGACTGATTCTAAGGAAAATTCCCTTTCTTCTTTTGCAGGTTTGTCTTTAATGGAAAGATCACTGCCTTTTTCAAAAATAACTCGCTCTTCGTTAATATCAAGAAGGTTTATTTTCACCATTTTGGAACCTTAACATTTATCAAAATAGATTTGAAAAAGGCTCAACGAAACGATACGCCTTTTTGGGATCAAATGACGGATCTTCGGCAATAATCCGCCATTCCTTGGTATCCATCGGGTTCAACATCTGAACGGGAATGCTGAATTGAGATTCCAATATTTCAAACCATTCCCTTTTAAAGTAATTCCCGTAAAGATAAATCTGAGAGATGGAATATAACGGATGATCTACATTCCCTGGGGATTGAATTTCCTCCAAAACAGTATCGAAAATAGAAAGAGCTTCGTCGTCATCAAGCTGTTCAATTGGCTGCAGAGTTTTTGAATAGGGTTTATATAGAAAGTTCAGGAATTCTTTTTCGTCCGAAATAATGAGTTCGTATCCTCGTTCCGTGAAGTTTACTAACAGGCGCTGTCCAATTTGATCTGGAAAAAGTCTTTTCAAAAAGTCATCAACTGCAAAACAATTAACTGACATCTGTGAGAGGGGGAATTTTGCTTCTTCCGCGATTTTCTTGAAGAAATTAAACAGGTCTTTTTTCAGGGCGATCGTTAATGTTTCCTTTAAACCATTTATTTCTCCCTTGTATTCGGGAAGGTAAATGATATAGTTATCACAGGGTTCTGTTAAAACTTGACTATATTCCGCTCGAACGAATTCCTTTATCTGGTCTTTTGGAATAGATGGATCAAGAAGCACTTTTTTAACGATCATAAATTTTGCCGATAGCAAAAAACGAACATTGGTTAGTGTAATGCCGTGGCTGGAGGCAAGGGTAGTCAAATGATTGGCAATTTGAAGTGAGGTACTTGGCTTTTGAATGTTATCGAAATTTATGACAAACGGTAGTAAGCTTTCAGTAACACGGGTAATATTGATTTTTGAATTATTTATGGATGCCTGAATCCATGATATCTTATTTTCCTGAAAGCTTATGCTTTGAATAATCTCCGACATAAATCTGTTATTCTTCCTCCCAGCTTCTTACACCATTTCGGATATAACCGTGATTAATGTGTTTCTTCTGGAAGATTACATAAACGGTTTCGTTGTATCCATTTTTAACTTGATTCATTGATTTTTCCAATTTATTCACAGCGGTCTCAATTCTGTCAGCCAATTCTTCATTCATCGCGCCTTTGATATTGCTCAATATTGAGAAAACGGGTTCGTAGGCGGGATAGAATGGTCGAATTTGGTTTTGAATTCTGGAAGGCAATCTTAAGCTCATTATCATAGAATCCAGTTCTTGAATTTTTTCTCCCAAATATTGTAATTTTCCTTCCAAATCCCTAATATTTCTGCTTCGAATTCGGGCGGCAAGAGAGTCCATCGGGGTTAACGTTTCAATAAAGATAGGTTCAAGTGCGGAGATTTTCTTCTCGGTTTGAACAGTATCAACCAGTAACTGTAAATTTTGAATCATACTGTAAGACTTAACAGAACTAAGATTCTTCATCTCCGCTATTATTTCCTTAATATTGAGGAGAATATTGCCGTAGCGGCGAATCAATGGTATTTGTTGATTCATTAAATGTTCAGTGCTGTCAAGGGTTTGACTTAATGAAGAGAATTGATTAAAAAGATTATTATCTTCAATATTCTGAACGATCTCCCGATTTTCCTTTGTAAAATCAGTCAATAAATTCGGCGATTCAATAACAATTGAGCCGGTTTTTTTCTCTACAATATAATTTTCTTTGCTATCCGGGCAAGTAAAATTATCAGGAACAAACGTCAACAGCGTCGAATCCACTTCGGTTAGCTCAAGAAGCCCAAATCGTTGCGTTAACTGAAAATTTTCCGGGGAGATGAAACTTTGATAGACAGCATTTAGTGTGGACTTTTGATTGGACAATTCTTTAAGATCCCCCTGAGTATTAGAATTGAGAAAAACCTGAATGGAACCGTTGATTCTGTCTTTAAAGCGTTTCAAACGATCCACAATATTGGTGACCTTTTTTATATCCGTATTGTCCGCATCTTTTATGAATTTATCGATCTTATTATTCAGATCTCCCCAAAATTCCTTAACCGTATTTTTTTCTACGCCAGGCAATAAGGTCCGAACGGAATCAAGATAATTCTGCGCATGATAAGCAGAATTCTGTAATCGATATTCATTGATTCTGTTTTTGAGTTCATCAAGTGAGTCAACAAAACTCTTGGTTGAGCAAAATCTTGGAAATGCAGCGCTGGAATCGAATCTGTTTAAATTCAAGAAGATCTCTTCTTTAGTCCTATTTAGTTCATCATACTTTTCAAAATAACGGTCATTTCCAACAATATCACCCTGAATCTCCCGCACCGATTTCGAAACAACTAATATGGATTGAAGGGAAGGAATATCCAGTGTATTTCCCAGTATCTGATAGATTTCATTGGTCAGGTCTACCAGTTGTTTCCTTTGAAGCAAACTGGTATCGTTCTGAATTACAGTAACAAGCGTATCTAAATTCGTAGTATATTCCCCACTTTTTCTGAAAAAAAACTGCTCGGCTTCATAGATGGAAGTCATATTTCGCCGGCTTTGATTGGTAATCGTTTCTTCTTCGGTCCAAATTTTTTCAGGAACTGCGATAACAACCACTAACAAAAATATTAATAGAATAATGACGATTTTTAAAACCAATGATCCTTTGCCCATTATGCCTCCAAGTTCGTATCTGTATCAATTGTCAGGAGCACTTAAATTCAAAAAAGTTTAATAAAACAACAATAAAATGTCAATCTGTTTTTTGAACTGATAATTTAATCAAAATTATTTCTTTATGACTTGAATTTAGTCTTTGGGAATTGCCAACCGGAAGTTTTTGCATCAATTCGGAAGACTGAATTAAGGTAGGAGATTAAGCTCCTTAAGGAAATTTTCAATAATTTGAAATACCTGGTCCCTGTCCTTATCCACACTCACAATGTGATAAGAATTTTCTACGGTAAATTTTCTCTTGATCACGGACGAAACATGGTTATTAATGAAGTCCATGTTTTTGTATGTGACGGTGTGATCGTTTTTCGAGTGAATCAACAGCAGCGGGGCATTGATTTTTTTCAAATTATCCTTGGCAAAGTTCAATAGACTGAGGAATTCATCGATGCTTTTAACCGGGTATTTACGATACGAGGCGCTGTTCTTTTTAGCCTCCTTTAAGGAAATATCGGGTCCCCTTGATTTGTAGTGGTAAGGTATGAACTTTCTGGCAATCGGCAATAAAATTAATCTCCAATCTTTGATAAATACAGCCCCGGCTAACGAAATTACAGCCTCTACCGGATGATGAGCGGCCAAACTCAATGCCAACGAACTCCCCATGGATTGTCCCGCTAATATTATTTTACTACACTGTTTCTTGAGCTTTGATAAACAATCCTCGCCGAAAGCGTACCAGTCGCTCCAGGAAATGTTCACTAAGTCCTCCGGACGAGTGCCATGCCCTGGTAATAGGGGTACCCAAACAGTGTATCCCCTTTGTGAAAACTGTGATGCAAATTCCTTCCCTTCGTAGGGAGAGCCGGTAAACCCATGAAAAAAAATAATCCCGGTATCACCTTCATCGAAGAAAACAGGCTCCGCACCAGGCATAAGATTTGGAATGATTTTTTGATCAATCACTTGGCGGCTTAGATTTGTTTTAACTCAATTAGTTTTTCTGCTATTTGAACGGCATTGGTAGCCGCGCCCTTTCGCAGATTGTCACTCACAATCCAAAGGTTTAATCCGTTGGGTACAGTCGGGTCGCGACGAATTCGCCCCACAAACACTTCATCTTTATTCTGAGCCTGAATGGGCATGGGATAAACATTTTCTTTCGAGTTGTTTTGGACAATGACCCCGGGAGTATTCTCGAGAATGGATATGATATCTTCCAGTGAAAACTCTTTTTCCATTTCAAGATTTACGGACTCTGAGTGTCCACCCATTACCGGCACACGAACCGTGGTTGCTGTTATTCTGATAGAATAGTCATCCAGGATTTTTTGCGTCTCCCGAATCATTTTGATTTCTTCGATCGAATAGCCATCATTATCAAAATTATCAATATGCGGTATGCAATTAAAAGCGATTCGATGTGGATAGGCGGGGCTGTCACTTTTTCCGGTTCTTATTTCGTCCTCCAATTGCAAAACCGCTTTTTTTCCGCTTCCGGTTACTGCCTGGTATGTTGATACCACCAAACGTCGAATCTTAAATTTCCTGTGAAGCGGTGCAATTGCCACGACCATCTGGATAGTGGAGCAATTGGGATTTGCAATAATTCCTTCATGGCTCTTTATTGCTTCCGCATTTACTTCCGGTACAATCAGGGGAACGTTAGGTTCCATACGCCAGGCCTTGGAATTGTCGATGACGATTGCTCCGGAACCAACCGCAACGGGTGCTACTTCCTTGCTGACAATAGTTCCCGCCGAGAAAAGCGCAATATGCGCTCCGGCAAAAGCTTCCGGTTCAAGTTTCAAAACGGGAACCTCTTCGTTATTAAAAGAAAGCGTTTGTCCGCTCGATCTTTCCGAGGCAATTGGTATTAAGTTATTCACTGGGAAGTGACGTTCCTCAAGAATCTCAACCATTTTTCGTCCCACCAGACCAGTAGCCCCTAATACTGCAACATTGTACTTCTTCATCGAAACACTCGATCTTTGGTTAATAAAACCTGGTTATGGATATAATGCTTGCCATAAATTTTGAAATGGGATAAATTGATACGGTAACTTAATCGATAAATAGTTGAAGGTACAAAGAAAAACTTAAGGAAAAAAATGAAATCGTTCCTAGTAACCGGTTGCGCGGGATTTATCGGAAGCAATTTTGTTCGATACATGATAGACAAATACCCTGATTATAGAATTAAAAACCTGGATGCGTTAACCTACGCGGGGAATCGCGAGAATCTAAAAGACCTTGAAGATAATCCTAACTATCAATTTCATCATGGCAATATTTTGGACAAACCGCTGGTTGATGAACTAATGAGCGATGCTGATATCGTCATAAATTTTGCCGCTGAAACCCATGTGGACAGATCAATTCAGGAAGCAGGATCGTTTATTCAGACGGACGTGGTGGGTACCTTCACCCTATTGGAGATGGCAAAAAAATATGAGGTTGAAAGATTTATTCAAATCTCGACCGATGAAGTGTACGGATCAATTGAACACGGAAGTTTTACCGAACAGAGCAATTTACTTCCCAACAGTCCTTATTCTGCCAGTAAGTCCGGGGCGGATCTTTTGGTTCGCTCTTATTTCAAAACGTTCGGGGTTCCGGCTATCATCACGCGCAGTTCAAATAATTTTGGGCCATATCAATATCCGGAAAAAGTGATTCCGCTTTTTATAACCAATGCGATGGACGATCAACCCTTACCTCTTTATGGAGACGGTAAAAATGTCCGGGACTGGATTTACGTTCTGGATAACTGCGCGGCAATCGATTTCGTTTTACATAAGGGCCAACCCGGAGAAATATATAATATAGGGGCCGGGAATGAAATCCAGAACATTGAAATTACAGAAATGATATTGAGAAAATTAGGCAAGCCAAAATCTCTGATTCAACCTGTGCCTGACCGCCTCGGGCATGACAGGAGATATTCGTTGGATTGCAGCAAAGTTCATCAATTGGGGTGGAAACCGATCCATGATTTTGAGGATGCATTGGATCGTACAATCGAGTGGTACAAGAATAATGTGAAGTGGTGGCGGAATATTAAAGAAAAACAGGCATCCTTTCGGAAATATTACCAACAGCAATATTCGACGCTGAAGTAAAAATGAATCCTTCCTAAAAGAAATTTTTTTGCAAGAGACTTAATAGAACTATTTGAGGAAATACATGAGGTTTTGCAAAAACCATCCCTATGTTCGCGCCGCGACGCGATGTTACCGCTGCAAAGATGATATCTGCCGGGAGTGTATTTTACATTTGGGACATCATTATTTCTGCAGTCAAAAATGTTATCTGCTTACAATCTTCTTTAATGTTCTTGAACACGTTAAGGCGCAGCGCACCAATATCATTTTGCTTTGGAATATTGTCCTAAGCATTGTTGTGATTGGAATAATATTTTTTGGAACTAATTCACGTAATAAAAGAGAATTGGTTCGGGATCGCGTTTCTCATTTGGAGGAACTTCAAACCATATCGAATTTGTTATATAATTTCAAAATCGATTCCTTGGTTAATGCCGGGAAGAAAATTCGCTCAACGATATTGAATAATAAGGAGTATGATATTCATATTCCTTTAGAAAAAGGCTGGATTATAAATATCTGGCAAAATGACTGGCCTCTTGTCAGTCAAACGATCCTAAAGTCGGGTAATCACCGGTTTCCAGTTCAATTAGACTACGGTAAAAATGATTTGCGACTTGCTGTTTGGGATGCTCGTCAGAAGTTGGTATTTGGAGATCAATATGAAATTATTTATAGAAACCCTGTAGTGGATATCTTAAGGCGCCCGATTGAACGTGGCAGTGCAAAGTATCCCAGACTTTCACTGACATTTGATGGCGGCGCCAATGCTTCCGGGGCAAATGAAATTCTGGACGCATTGGAAAGTCGTCAAATCAGAACCACGATATTTCTTACCGGCCAATTCATCTTAAATTTTCCAGATCTGGTGAGGAGAATGATAAAAGCAAATCACGAGATTGCCAATCACACTTTCGATCATCCTCATTTAACTACTTATCAAAAAAATGGAAAGCATATCCTGCTTGAAAATGTTAACAGGGCTTTTGTTCAAGAACAATTGTTATCAACAGACAGTATTTTCTTTAGCCTTACCGGCGAACATTTAACACCGTTTTGGCGAGCGCCTTTTGGTGAGTACAATCAGCAGATTTTAGATTGGGCTGCCGAGTGTGGCTATATGCATATCCGCTGGACAAAAGGATATGATAGCTTTGACTGGGTGGAAGATGAAAAATCGCCAATTTATAGAAGCTCTCAAGAAGTATTTGAACATATTATTGACAACGATAATAATGGCGGGAATCTGAATGGTGCGATTGTTCTGATGCATCTGGGCTCTAATCGAACCCAGGACAGTATATATAGAATTGTACCGGATTTAATTGACGAGTTCCTGTCCCGCGGCTATACACTTGTGCCAATAAGCGAATTAATAAACCGTTGAATCTTTTTCACATCCAAAGTTTTATAAATATTGAACAAAAGACTAATAAGTCGTATATTACTAAGCTCAAAATTAACCTTAAGCATAAACCCTTATGTCAAAATTAAAAAGCTGGTTTGTAAACCTATTTGTTGTTTTTATTACCGCAATTATAGCTGCCCATCTGGTATGGACATTTTCACCGATAAAAAATGATATCAAACAAAAGATAATCAGCGAATTGAGACCCTACTTGGGAGAATCATTCTTACTCCACGATTTCTCTTTGGGATTTGGGCATATCTCTTTCCACGAAGTTACAACCACTAACGAGAAACGTACTTACGATCTAAACCTTAGCGAAGTCCGAATCGGCTTTAATATGCTAAGACTGCTTTGGTACGAGTTTAAACCCTTAAAAGTAATAGAAACCGTAACCTTAAAGGATCCTCAATTAATAGTCTATCAAACTCCTGGTAAGAGAATTGAGGTCAAGTCAGATAGCGTCTCATCCAACCAGGTTATTAACGACGTTCTGATGAACTTTCAAAAGATTCCGAATATCGATCGGATTTTGGTCAACGGGGCAAATGTCATTTGGGAGTTAAACGGCGGAAAGCAGCTTCCTCTTTTGGGTGAACTTAATGGATATTTGGTTAATATATCGAACAATGAAGTAGACTTTGATTTGGTCGGAAAATTTTACGGCTCTTCCAAGTCGGTCATTTCTTTGAGCGGAAAATTTGATCTTTTCAATGAAACGGTGAATTCCTGGCTGATCATGGATGATTGTCCCATTTCCTCCGACTTCCCTTTTTTGAAGAACGGGATTTATGCGTTCGATAATGCAATCCTGAATGGAGAAATCCATATCTTCTCCAATTCGTTCATGGTTGACAGTCTTAAGCTCGTCGGAAGCATCAACGCAAAAGACTTTTCAGCTTACATCTTTAATCAACATGCGGTCGCTGAAAATATTGATATCGAGTTTACCGGACGGTCTCTCCATTTCAAAAAATTTGATGGAAAGGCGGAGGACGGTAATTTTGAATTTGAAGGCGCCATTGAGAATTTGTTCAATCCTCAAATTCACTGGTTCTTGGATGTTGATCAATATTCCGCAAAATTTTTGAAGAATTCTCATTCTATTTTCGAAAATGTTTTGGATGGGAAATTGAAAGCCCATGCCGAATTTCATGGCCCGGTGAATAAAATCCAGATCACAGCCAATGCCAGTGCCCCGGAAATACAATTTGCGATAGTTCCGTTCAGCAATGTCGAGGCGGAATTAACTTACTCGGATCATATTTTGGAGTTTCCCCATGTAAGAGCAGATTTCCGAAAATTTCGAACAGTGGGTTCCGGTAAGGTGAATTTTGATGAGGATTATCTTCAATTCCTTGTTAAGTCCGATTTGAAGATACCCGCGGAAACTTTTGATGTTGTTGACAGACTGAATGAGTCCGTGTTCATTCTAAATACCGATTTTAGCGGTGACATCCGCAAAAAAGAATTCTATGGTAATTTTGACTATTCATTCACAAATCGAAGTGATATACTCTTCAAAGGAAACGGCCCTTACACTTTAGATGATCAATTCCTTTATTTCACATTGAATAGTCTCGATTTATCGGATACACTACTGGTGGCCGGGGCAGTGGATAAATTGTTTAGTAATCCAACTTTTAAAATCCTTAGCGTGAGGAATTTTCCGGTCAAAGAGTGCACCTCAAGTCTGGTTGTTGCCGACGTAGCCGACGACTGCCGTGTGAATTTCTCTTTTGAGGGACCCTATAACTTATTAGAAGGGAGAATGAGTGTCCTTTCTAAGCAGCGAAACGACAAGACCATTTTTACGCTTGCCGGGAACCTGCAGGAAGTGTTCAGCGACACGCAGAATTTCAAGGGACATTTTACCGCCCAGACGGCTCCCATAAAATTGAGCGGAGAAATGGGTATTTCCCTGGGGGAAAGTGGACTTACCGCGGAAATAAACTCACCCGGTTTGGTGAGGGGAAATCTTTTCTTCGGGTTTAGTGAGGATGCTCCCATTGAGGGGCGTCTATACATCAGTCGATTTTCTGTTTCGGATTACCTGGCAAACAATTCCCGGGTTTCGGCAATTCTCCCCCAGGGTTTTTTGGACGGAGAAGTCGTCGTCACAGGCACCATGCAGAAACCCAATTTGGAATTTAATTTATCAGCGAATGAATTTATTATTAATGACGTGGGCTATTACTCTACGCGAGTCACCGGTGAACTGAAAGATCGCATTCTTTCCTTTAATAATTTTTGGGTTCGCTTAAATAATGATCCCGTATTCAACGCCAGTTTCCTGTGGGACATCAAAAAGGATACCCTCGATATTGAAATAGTCGGCAAAGATATTGAGAGCAATTTTTTAGCCGAAACAATATTCAAAGACAAAAATATTATTAAGGGTTCATTTTCATATGCGATTAATGCCAGAGGACAGGCCAAAAGGCCGAAAATCTCAGGCAATGTCGAAGTTCGTGACGGAACCCTAAAGGAGAATGCATTTAAAGCTATTCATATTGATTTTGAGGATTCAATATCAAAAGGCGCGGAGTTGTTCAATTTGGATGAACATGTTATCAAAATAGAAAAGCTGGTTTACATTGATCGCAAGGACTACACCGTCACTGCGAGTGGTTTTGTAGGAATGGGAAAAGACAGCCCTTTGGACATGACAGCTAATGTGACAGGTAATATTTTGTCAGAATTACCCAATGTCCTTTCCTATATTGAAGATGCCAAGTCAGTGGGTGAGTTATTTGTGCATTTTGAAGGAACCAGGTCTAATCCCAGAATTATCCAAACCAAGCTAAACGTGTTTGATGGGTCGATAAAATTTGAGTCTGTGATCCCGGTACTTAAGGATTTGCAGGTTGAAATTGAGTTGTTCCAAAATGACAATTATGTGCAAATAAACAAGGTACAGGGGAACATCAACGGCCAGTGGGCGAGAATCTATAACGTGAAGGAAGCTACTGTTGATTCCGCTAAACTCTTCCCCTGGTATTTCGAAGAATTGGGGTTGAATTTTGGCGTTCTGATTCTGGAAACCAGCGATCGGGGAATTCCTCTTTCCATTCCCGGGCTGATGGAAGAAGGTGATATTGGCTATTTTGCGACGAGCGGAAGAAACCAAAATGAGAAATTCTATTTCGCCGGCCCCATAGACCAGCCCTACGCACGAGGCACTATTGTCTTGTCCAATTGCAGTGTCACTTTTCCGTTTATCGGGATGGACGAAGAAAGTGAAGAGTCCAATCCGGTGGTAGAGTTTCTAATGAATACGGAGTGGGATGTGCATGCCGTCTCTCGAGAAGGTAATCGCTACTTTGTAGACATACCTGCCTATGTTGGTGAGGCGTATATGGATTTAAATATCGATAATGTTTCACCGGGTTTGACATTCACCGGAAGATTGAATGATGAGTCTTTTCGTGTTGAGGGCGCTGTGCAATCCTCGCGAGGTCGGGTGGAGTACCTGGACGTTAATTTTAAGGTTGAAAAATTTGGCGCTGAATTCACAAAATTCGAATTGTATCCAACTGTTTACGGACGGGCATATAATACGGTGCGGGATTCCACCGGCGAGTTTTCGCGCGATATTTATTTGGTGCTTTATGCGATTGACCCGGAAACGAAACAAGAAATATCCCGGGGGAGATGGGAAGATTTTCGTTTTAAGCTTGTTTCCAGTGATCCTGTGGTGGGAGAAACACAAGAACAAGTTCTTGCCTACCTTGGGTACAGCGTTCAAAACATTCCGGGGAAAGCTAGTGAAGTTGGTTTAACCATGACCGAGAATTTTTTGATACGCCCGATCATGCGCCCCATTGAAAAACGAATTGAGCGGGAATTGGGTTTGGATTACGTCCGGCTTCGATCCCGGGTAACTTCCAACTTATTTTACCTCAGCATGCAAAATCAACTCGGCTTTTTGAATCAGCCTATCTATTTGACCCCTAATTTGAACAATAACGTTAATCCGGCGTTATTATTACTTCAAAGTTCGGAAATTACTGTTGGGAAGTATTTGGCCAGAGATTTATACTTAACATATACCGGTCAGTTGTTATCGGGCTATGAGGAAACCAACATAGAAGAAACAAAGTTGGGTTTTTATCACCGTTTTGGACTTGAATACAGGTTGTTGAAAGACCTGTTATTAGAAATTGAATACAATAATTTTCAATTGAATACCTATTATTATGACCATTCGGATTTGAATGATTTTCGGGTGCGATTACGACAGTCATTTCATTTTTAATTTGCATACATATGCCTGAACCCATATTTTTTGACGCAGCAAGATTTTAGGTTTCTAAATATGTATTTCCAAATTCATCGCTATAAGAAATTTATTCTTGGCAGTTCCATTCTTGCCGTTATTTTGCTTGCGCTTAATTTGGCGGCACAGACTCAGCAATTTAAGATCAAGTCCATTCGGGTTGAGGGGAATGTTGAGGCTGATTCCAGCCTGATTCTGGTGAATAGCGGTTTGAGCGAGGGGAGCCATATCCAGGGAGATAAAATACAAAAGGCGATCCAAAATCTATGGTCGCTCAAGCTTTTTTCCGATATCCAAATTTATTCTGAAGGTGCAATTTCCAACGAACTAAATTTAGTTATCCATGTGGAAGAGTATCCTCGTCTGGAGGGATGGGTCATCGAGGGAAATAAAAAGCTTAAGAAGAAGGATATTGATAAGGAATTGGGTTTGTACCGAGGCATGGTCTTTAGCTCCTTCAAAAGATACCAGATCCGCAAAAAACTGATCCAAAAGTATAAAGATGAAGGCTACCTGCTGGCTCAGGTTGACATTGACACCCTCAGTACCGAAAAGAAAAGGGTCACGTTAGAAATTAATATCAAAGAGGGTAGGAAGGTGCAGGTTGAGCGGATTCAAGTACTAGGTTCGAACGTGCTGAAGCCAAAGGATTTGAAAAAGGCTTTCAAAGAAATCAAGGAAGATCGCTGGTGGCGTGGAGCAGATTTCGACCGCAAGAAATATGAAAAGGATCTTCAGAATTTAGTTGATTACTGCCGTAAAGAAGGTTTTCGTGATGCCGAAGTTGTGAGGGATTCGCTTTATTACAGCGAAGACAAAACTGACTTGTTTATCGATGTGTACATCGACGAAGGAAAGCGGTATTATTTTGGCGATATCACTTTTGAAGGCAATTCGTTTTTTGAAGATAACATTCTTCGTGATGCGCTCCTCTTTGAAAAGGGTGACATATACAATCTTGAAAAATATGAAAAGAGTATCAGGGAGAATATTCAGAATCTTTATTACAACCAAGGGTATTTATTTGCCAATATCCAGCCACGTGAAATACCGGCCGGCAATGATTCTGTAGTTATTCAAATTAAAATTAATGAAGGCGAAGTTGTTCGCATAAAAGAGATTCTTATCACCGGGAATACAAAAACCAATGAGAAAGTGATTCGTCGGGAGTTAAAAATTTTCCCGGGGGATAAATTTAACCGCGATAAATTGGAACGCAGCGTCAGGGATGTTTGGATTTTGAATTATTTTAGTAACGTGGTTCCGGATGTGAAATTGATTCCCAATGAAGATAAGTTTGTAAACCTTGAGTTTGATATTGAAGAAAAATCCACCGAAACAGCAAATATGAGCGCCGGTTACAGCCAACGGGATGGCATGATTGGCAGTCTCGGCATGTCGCTCAATAATTTTTCTCTCAAACATCCTTTCTCCGGCGGTGACGGACAGCGCTTAGCCTTTGATTGGTCCTTTGGGAAGTACTACCGCTCCATATCGTTAGGTTTTACCGAGCCGTGGATGTTTGGAACGCCGACTCTTGCCGGGTTTTCAATTTTTAATACCAGGTCGGGTGGTGGATTTTACCGACGCGATTTAAGAGAACGGGGAATCACTCTCCAATTGGGTCGCCGGTTTAGATGGCCGGATAATTACTTTAGCGGCAATTGGATCCTCCGAATCGCAGAAACAGAAGTGTTTAATGTTAGGGATCCGGAATTAGAGCGTTATTACAATTCGATAAATGCCTCAACCAGCCAAATCAGTCTCACCCAGATCATCCAGCGTGATTCCCGGAACAGGCCGGAATTCCCCACGCAAGGTTCAGTATATTCATTTGTAACCGAATTATCGGGCGGGCCGCTTCAGGGTGACGAAGATTTCATAAAGAATATTTTGACCGTGGAATGGTATACACCGGTGAAATTTGGATTTGTTTTATATCTGCAGAATAAGTTTGGATTAGTCGAAGGCTTGACGAAAGACGCTTTTATAAATTGGAGAGAATTGTTTTACATGGGAGGCTCAGGTTTGGGGTTTTCCGAAGGACTCCGCGGTTATGATGATGGAACGATTGGTCCGGTAACCAGCGATGGGAGCCCGATTGGCGGCAAATCAATGGCTAAATTTTCTGCCGAGCTGAGGTTTCCAATTGCACCTAATCCCACAATTTACGGCTTGTTTTTTATGGAGGCCGGAAATGTCTGGCTGGATTTTCCCCAAACCAACCTGCAGGATTTGAAACGTTCTGTGGGTATGGGAGTCCGTCTCTTCATGCCAATGATTGGTATCATCGGAGTCGATTTTGGATATGGTTATGATTACCTCGATCGTAATGGAATAAGAAATGGACAGTGGAAAATTCATTTTCAGTATGGCAGGTTTTAGGAAAATATTATAAATTAAGTGTGAACATTAAATTCAGGAGGTCCAATTGAAAGTCAAAAGTTTAGTGGTGACGATTCTAATTTCTGCGGCAATCCTTACCGGATGGAACAACGGATTCTCGCAATCCAAAATCCGGTATCTTAATTCGCAGGAAATTCTGGATCAGCTGCCGGCGGCCCAGGAAATTCAGAAGAAACTGGACGGTATTAGAACCGGCTATGAAACCGAATACAGCCAGATGGTCAAAGACTTTGAGGATTTGGCAAAGGAGATTGAAAGCCAGAGTCTTCTTCTAAGTCCGGAAAAAAAGACCGAGAAAGAAAGAGAGTTGGATAATCTCAGACTGAAAATCGAAAATTACCAAAAGGACAAATTAGGTCCCCAGGGTGAATTCTACAGAAAAAATCTCGAATTAACCAAACCGCTTTACGACAAGATTGATAGCATAATTCAAAAAATTAGTGATGAAGAAGGCTATGATATGGTCTTTGATGTTGTGCAAGGGGTGATTGTTTTTGCTAAACCGGATTGGGATATAACTGACCGCGTGTTGGAGGAACTAAACAAAGGAAGCTAACTGTACGTTAACCTGAAAAAGCTGGAATGTTTAGGTGAACACATTCCAGCTTTTTTGTTTGTGCAACTCTAATGGCAATTATTTGAAGCTTCCTGAATCATCAATCCTTTTTTTCATTCTGATTTTAATTTTTCGAGTAGCCAGTCAAAATTAACAATATAGAATAGGAGGACTTAATGCCGGCATTCAAACTGGCACAAATAGCTGAGCGCATTGGCGGCAAGTTATCCGGAGATCCGGGTATTGAAATTGACGGCGTCGCTCAAATTGATAAAGCCGGTAAAGGTAAAATCACATTTCTTGCCAATCCAAAATATAAGCAGGCTCTTCAAAACTCCCGCGCATCTGCGGTGATTGTTGATCAAAAAACGGAAATCACTACGTCCATACCTTTTATACTTGTGCCAGATGCCTATTATGGATTCCTTCAGACTTTTCTCTTATTCAACCCAGCGAAAAAGATACTTGAAGATGGCATCCATGCCAGTGCCGTTGTACACGATTCTGCTAACATTAGTGCAGACGCGGCGATTGGTGCCAATGTTTACATTGGGGCTGGAGTAATGGTTGGATCAAAAACTCAGATTTTCCCAAATTGTGTTATCCTGGACGACTCAAAAATTGGAGATGACAGTATTTTATATCCATCCGTGACCATCCGCGAAAATTGCAGCATTGGTGACAGGGTCGTCATTCATAATGGCGCCGTTATTGGCAGCGATGGTTTCGGGTTTGCATTTCATGAGGGGAAATACCATAAGATACCACAGGTTGGGAAGGTCGTGATTGAGGACAATGTAGAAATTGGGGCAAATACCACAATTGACCGCGCCACGATGGGTGAGACCATCATTAAGAAGGGGGTAAAACTGGATAATCTGATCCAAATTGCCCACAACTGCATTATTGATGAGAATACAGTAATCGCGGCACAAACAGGAATATCGGGAAGTACTTCCGTTGGGAAGAACGTTGTTATTGCCGGTCAGGTGGGACTCGTAGGGCATATCAAGATCGGTGATGGCGTACAACTTGGCGCCCAATCGGGAGTTACCAAAGATATCCCAGATGGAGAGATATATTTTGGATATCCTGCTCGCCCTGTTATGCATACAAAGCGCATCGAAGCCGTCGTAAATAATTTGCCGGATTTGATTAAACGGATCAGAAGGCTGGAAAAAGAAATAGCGGAATTAAAAGATCGCCGATCCGAGGTGTCCGGCAAGTAGTAATTGATTGGTACATGATTATTGAAATTGTTAAATTGTTTATTCTGACTGTTGAACTGATTCGGAGTAATAAATGAACAAAAAACAACAAACTATTCGGAAGCAGGTTTCACTTAAAGGAATTGGATTACATACCGGGGGAAAGTGCACAATCACGTTTCGACCCGCACCGGTAGACTACGGAATCGTATTTGTTCGTTCCGATATTGATAACTGTCCCGAAATTCAGGCAGTAGTGGAAAACGTGGTTCAGGACGATTCGATTGATAGTTTGCGAGGGACAAATTTACATAAGGATGGTTGCACCATTTATACCGTTGAGCATGTTTTGGCGGCGGCATCCGGTTTGGGAATTGATAATCTAAAAATCGAATTAAATGGAGCCGAGCCTCCTGTTGGCGATGGAAGCGCTATGCCTTACATCAACGCTTTGCTGGAAGCCGGAATTGTAGAGCAAGATGCATATAAAAACTATCTGGTAATTGAAGAAACAATCCAGCTTCATGATGAAAAACGTGGGGTCGATATAGTTGCCCTTCCCCTGGACGATTTTCGTATCACGGTTATGATCGATTATAAAAACCCGGCCCTGGGAAGCCAGCATTCCGGGCTGTTCTCCATGGAAAAAGAGTTCATCAGCGAATTCGGTCCCGCCCGCACTTTCTGTTTCTTGGACGAAGTGGAAATGTTAATCAAACAAGGATTGATCAAAGGCGGAAATTTGGAAAATGCCGTCGTTATTTGTGATAAAGAATTGGATGAAATTAATGGAGAAATCATTCGTAATAATCTGGAAATTAATGGAAATGTGTTTGTGGGAGAGAACGGAATTTTGAATAACAGACCATTACGCTTCAAAAACGAGCCGGCAAGACATAAAACGCTTGATCTGCTTGGCGATTTGTATTTGGTTGGTGCGCCTATCAAAGGACAGATCTTAGCCGCAAGACCGGGACATAATAATAACGTCCAATTTGCGCGCAGTCTCCGAGAATATTATAAGAAACAATTACTCACCCGCAAATATCAGGATACTCCCAATCGAGGCACTGTTTTTGATTTTAAAGCAATACAGCGCATCTTGCCCCATCGATATCCGTTTTTGTTTGTTGATAAGATTGTGGAGTTTGAAGTCGGGAAGCGCATTGTGGGGGTCAAAAATGTTTCCGGTAATGAAGAATTCTTCCAGGGTCATTTTCCCGGACATCCGATTATGCCTGGAGTAATCATCATCGAGGCGATGGCCCAAACAGGCGGGGTCTTACTTCTAAATAGCGAGGAAAATCCCGGGGATAAGCTGGTCTATTTAATGGGAATGGACAATGTGAGATTTCGCAAACCTGTTTTTCCAGGGGCGCGATTGGTGTTCGAGCTTGAATTGACAAAAATGCGAGCGTCGTCCTGTAAGATGACTGGCAAGGCGTTTGTCGATGGAGAATTGGTTGCAGAGGCGGAAATGTTGGCCGCCATAATAGATCGAAAAAACCAAGTGTCTTCCTAATACGCCATTTTTCTTTGAGACTGAGGAAATTGGGTAGGTGTTGCAGTCGGTTTTTTTAAAAATGATAGTAAGACAGATTGGGATTTCTTAAATTAATGTTTTAAGAAACCGTCATTTTTTGGAGAGTTGTTTTGGCAAAAATACATCCAACCGCTATCGTTGATCCAAAGGCCGAATTAAGTCATGATGTTGAGGTTGGTCCTTTGTCTATCATAGAAGATGATGTTGTGATTGGCGAGGGGTGCAAAATTCAATCCCACGCCCTGGTTGCATCAGGAACACGGTTGGGGAAAAACATTTTTGTAGGCAAAGGAGCCGTATTAGGTACAAAACCTCAAGACCTGAAATTTAAAAATGAGAAAACCTACCTGGAAATTGGGGATAATACCGTCATTAGAGAATTTGCAACATTGAACAGAGGTACGGACTTCAGTTATAAAACAGTGGTCGGGCGAAACTGTTGTTTGATGGCATATGTGCATATTGCTCATGATTGTGTCATCGGAGATAATGTTATTCTGTCAAACGCCGTGAATATGGCAGGGCATGTAGTTGTTGAGGATTTTGTAGGTGTGGGTGGATTGACAGCAATTCATCAGTTTGTGAGGATAGGACAGCATTGCTTTATTAGCGGTTGCTCGGGAATCGCCAAGGATGTTCCGCCATATATTCTGGCCATGGGAATACCCTCCACGTATGGCGGTACAAACCATGTGGGTCTCAGCCGGCGAGGTTTTGATAAAGAAGTAATTCTTGAAATAAAACGCGCCTATCGATTAATATACAAAAGCAATCTTATCGTCAGCGAGGCTGTTCACAAGATTGAAGAGAGTCTGAAACCATTGTCGGAAATAAAGAATATTGTGGAATTTGTTAAGAAAAGTGAGCGTGGAATTATACGGGACTGAAGGGGTAGAGCGACAATCTCATCTTTGATTATTAATAAATCCTTCCTAAAAGATTCAGAAGAATTCTTCAATTACTGAAACAAATACGAAAATAAAGCAGTTTATTCTAAACTCCTGAATTCTCTTTTCATGAGGAGCATTATTTGTTACCTTAGTTTTCTTATTAAAGGATTTGAGAATGATCTATCTATTATCAATTGCTTTTATTTTAAGCGTGCTGATCTTTATCCACGAGTTAGGGCATTTTCTGGCGGCAAAGCTCTTTGGTGTGAGGGTCGAGAGGTTTTCCATTGGATTCCCTCCCCGGTTGTTTGGCAAAAAGATTGGGCATACCGATTATTGCATTTCTGCGATCCCCTTTGGTGGATATGTGAAGCTGAGCGGAATGCTCGATGAAAGCCTGGATGCGGAAAGCATGAAAGGCGAGCCTCAACCCCACGAATTCCGTTCGAAGAACACTTTTCAAAAACTGACCATCATTTCTGCCGGCGTCATGATGAATTTCATATTGGCGGTCGCTATTCTTTCAGGCATTTTCTGGTTTAAGGGAGAGAGGATTTATCCCAATACGACCGTTGGCCCCATTCCCGAAGGAAGTGTTGCCATAGATATGGGATTGCAGAACGGCGACAAAATAGTGGGAGTGAACCATGAGAGAATAATCAGCTGGAACGAAATCTTTTTTGCACTTGCGAAAAATGTTGGAAATGAGATAACAGTGACCGTCAGCCGCGATGGTAAGGTTGTTGAACTGGATGTTCCGAAATCAGTGCTTTCTATCGAAAGCTTCGAGAGATTTGAACTTTATCAACGCTATTCTTCTGTTGTAGGGGAAGTGCTTCCCGGGATGCCTGCGGAAGAATCCGGGTTGCAGAGCGGCGATAAGATTATTGCCATCAATGATAAGCCGGTATCAGACTGGTATGATATGACCGACATTGTCAGGAATAGCCCGGGGGTGGAATTACTTGTAACCGTTCAAAGAAATGATGAGACCAAACAACTATCCATTACTCCTGAGGAACAAATGGAGAAAGACGCCGAAGGAAATATCACCTCAGTGGGAAAGATTGGAATTGCTCCGTATGTTGAGTTTGAATGGAAGGAAGTCTCATTTGGCAGCTCTATTTATAAAGGTTTCAGTCAGGTTTTTGTCTTCCTTTATATGAATATAAAGGGATTTGCCATGATGATTAGCGGTGATGTTTCACCCAAGCAAGCATTGGGCGGTCCACTGATTATTGGAAAAATGGCCGGCGAGATTGCCAAAACCGGTTTTGTAAATCTGCTTGAATTTACGGCCTTGCTGAGTGCGATCTTAGCCGTTATCAACATACTGCCTGTTCCTGCGTTAGACGGCGGACATTTGATCATTATCCTCATCGAAGGAGTTCGCAGGGAGCCCATTTCCATCAAGACCAAGATGATCATTCAGCAGGTCGGGATGGCAATTCTGTTATTGCTGATGATATTCATTTTCTACAATGATATTGCACGCTTGCTAAATTGATAGCGGAAACTCGATTCAAATAAAAGAAGATGCGGAATGCCATTGAAGTAAATCAGACAAGTATAAGCTATTCACTGTCTTCGCATAATCACATCATATTTGCCAAAACAAGTTTGGCTTCGCAAGTAGATCGATCCCCAAAACAGAATGAACTACCCGGAGAATACGGCAAATTCCTCACTTTGAATTCCATCAATTGGCTTCTGGAGGAAAATATTCCGATGGGGAGATTGGCTCTTGCCAGTCAGGTTCATGGAAGTGATATCATGTATGTAAATTCTCCAAGCGTCTACCAAAATATTGATGGATTCTACACCGATTGTCCAGAAATCTATTTAACCATCCGTACTGCCGATTGCGCGGCAGTATTTGTTTCGGTTCCTGAAATACCGGCGGTGGGGATTGCTCATGTAGGCTGGCGAGGTGCAAGATTGAATATTGTTGGCAATTTAATTGAGCAGATAATGAAGCGGTGGAGCGTGGATCCGGTTTTATTTCGCATTGCAGTTTCGCCCCACATAAGAAATTGCTGCTATTCAGTCGGAAATGAATTCAATGAATATTTTCAGACTCAATATTTGCAGCGCCATAATAATCAACTTCATTTGGATTTAGAAAAAGTGATTATTGATCAATTAGAAACTTCTGGCATTGATAGAGAAAATCTGAGCGTTTCAGCAGATTGCACTTCCTGCAGCAACCTGCCTCTCTATTCCTACCGGGCACAGCAAAAAACCTCCAATCGACTTTTGTCAATAATTTGCATTCAACATCAAAAGTAAATTATTCTTCTGAAAAACCACATCGCATAAGGAATAGTGCGGGTCGCCGTTCAATTTGTCCGAAAAGTTACTTTTTCGGCAAATTTGATTAAAAAACTTCTTTCCAGATCTCCAATACTGAATTATATTTCTTAAACCAATTGGGTAAAATGGTAAAAATTTCCTCATCCCCTGAACCAACCATTCAAGCGACATTAATTTTAGAAGACGGCAGTATCTTCAAAGGATACTCATTTGGCGCCAATCGCTCGGTGGCCGGCGAAGTAGTGTTCAATACCGGAATGGTCGGCTATCCGGAAACGCTGACCGATCCTTCTTATAATAGTCAAATCCTAACCCTGACTTATCCGCTCATAGGCAACTACGGCGTTGCGCGAGACAAATCGCGAAACAATTTAAGCCAAACATTTGAATCCAATCAAATCCAAATCAGCGGATTGATTGTCTCGGATTACTCACAACAATTCAATCACTATCGGGCAAAGCAGAGTTTGGGCAATTGGTTGATCGAAAATGAGATTCCGGCTCTTTTTGGAATCGACACCCGTGCCTTGACCAAAAAGCTGCGCGAAAAAGGCACTATGTTGGGCAAGATCCAATTCGATGGCGAGGAAGTGGAACTTTACGATCCCGATAAAGAAAATCTGGTCGAGAAAGTCAGTAATGGAATGCCAACCGACTATGGAGCGGGGAAGAAAAGGGTGGTGCTGATTGACTGCGGGAGCAAGCACAATATTATCCATAATCTGATTAAACGTGGGCTGCGGGTACTGCGCGTACCCTGGGATTACGATTTTCGCAATGAACAGTTTGACGGGCTGGTCATTTCCAATGGTCCGGGTAATCCCAAAATGTGTCGCAGAACCATTTACCATATCCGCGATGCAATCTCTAAGCAGATTTCCACTTTTGGAATATGTCTGGGCAACCAGCTGCTGGCATTGGCTGCCGGTGCAAACACTTATAAATTGAAATATGGACACCGCAGCCAGAATCAGCCGGTGATTGAAGTGGGTACTGATAACTGTTGGGTGACTTCCCAGAATCACGGCTACGCGGTTGACACCCAAACGCTGCCCGATGGATGGGAGCCGTGGTTTATCAATCTAAATGATGACACCAATGAGGGAATCCGGCATCGCTCCGGGTTATTCCGGAGCGTTCAGTTTCATCCCGAAGCGAATCCTGGCCCGGTGGATTCGGAAGGGTTGTTTGATGATTTTGTGAGGATGCTAAAATAACCCCACCCTGCCCCTCCTTAGCGAGGGGAGGAATTCTTCCCCCTTTGAAGGGGGTGCCCGAAGGGCGGGGGATGTTTGACAATAGTTATATAGAAAATTAATAATGTGTTTATTAGATAAATGAGTCCGTAAATCCCCCTTCGTCCCCCTTTACAAAAGGGGGAAAGGAACGAATGAATGTGGTAATACCCAATGGACAAACCCATCAAAAAAGTCATCATTCTCGGAAGCTCCGCCTTAAAGATCGGCGAAGCAGGGGAATTCGATTACTCCGGCAGCCAGGCGATTAAGGCGCTGAAGGAGGAGGGTGTCTCCACCGTTCTTATCAATCCCAACATCGCTACCATTCAGACCTCGGATTACCTGGCGGACAAAGTGTACTTCCTGCCCGTGACCAGTTACTTTGTGGAGAAGATTATTGAAAAGGAAAAGCCGGACGGCATTTTGCTCAGCTTCGGCGGACAAACCGCCCTGAACTGCGGACTGGAGTTGTTCGAAAAAGGTGTGTTTGAAAAATACAACGTGGAGGTCTTGGGAACGCCCGTTCAAGCCATTTCCGATACCGAAGATCGCGATCTCTTTATAAAACGCTTGAACCAAATTCAGGTCAAGACGCCCAAAAGCAAAGCTGTCTCAGCTCTTGACGATGCCATCAAAACAGCCAATGAGCTTGGCTACCCCGTAATCATTCGCATCGCCTTCGCTCTTGGTGGATTAGGTTCGGGAATCTGCCGCAATGAAAAAGAAGTGCGCAAGGTTGCCGGCAAAGCGCTTTCGCATGCCTCGCAAATTCTGATCGAGGAATATCTGGAGGGCTGGAAGGAGATCGAATATGAGGTGGTGCGGGATCGCTTCAACAATTGTATCACGGTGTGCAACATGGAAAATTTCGATCCCATGGGCATCCACACCGGGGAGAGCATCGTAGTGGCGCCCAGCCAGACACTCACTAACCGCGAGTATCATCTGCTACGGGAAATTGCCATCAAGGTGATCCGCCATCTGGGGATTGTCGGGGAGTGCAATATCCAGTACGCGCTGAACCCCAAGGAATTGGACTACCGAATCATTGAGGTGAACGCCCGTCTCTCGCGCAGTTCGGCGCTGGCATCCAAAGCGACCGGTTATCCGCTGGCGTTTGTCGCGGCAAAGCTGGCGCTGGGTTATGGACTGCATCAACTGCCCAACTCCATCACCAAAGTGACCAAAGCATTTTTTGAGCCGGCGCTGGATTACGTAGTGGTAAAAATTCCCCGCTGGGATTTGAAGAAATTCCGCATGGTTTCGCAGCGGCTCGGTTCCGGGATGAAATCCGTCGGGGAAGTGATGGCAATCGGGCGCAAGTTTGAAGAAGCGCTGCAGAAAGCCATCCGCATGCTCGAAACCGGGGCAAACGGACTGGTAGCGAATAACGGCACCTACCAGTTCAAAAATTTGAAAAAGGAATTGAAGGAACCCACCGACGAGCGCTTGTTTGCCATCGTGCAAGCGATCAAATCCGGGATATCCATCAATCAGATTCACCGCCTCTCCCACATCGATAAATGGTTCCTTTATAAAATTGTTCGGGTGGTGGAAATCGAGCAGCGCTTATGTCATTTCCAGCGCGGGAAAATTCCAGCCGAAGTGTTATTAGAAGCTAAACAAGCCGGATTCTCCGACCGGCAGATTGCGGTGATCAAGCAGCAAACCGAAAAAGAGGTCCGTGAGTACCGGCAGAAATTGGGCATCCGCCCGTACGTGCGGCAGATCGATACTCTGGGCGCCGAATACCCCGCGCAAACGAACTATCTTTACCTCTCCTACAACAGTAGCGAGGATGACATTTCGGTTCAGAATGACAATTCGGTGATCATCCTCGGCTCCGGCGCCTACCGCATCGGCAGCTCGGTGGAGTTTGACTGGTGCTGCGTGAACGCCGGGCACACCCTGCGCGAGCTGGACTATCACACCGTGATGCTCAATTATAATCCCGAAACGGTCAGCACCGATTACGATGAATTTGACCAGCTTTTCTTCGACGAGATTTCCCTGGAAACTATTCTGGAGATTTACGAGAAGCTCCGCCCGATCGGGGTAGTGGTTTCCATGGGTGGACAGGTTCCCAATAATTTGGCGTTGAAGCTTCACCGCGAGGGGGTGAAGATATTGGGCACTTCTCCGGAAAATATCGACCGCGCTGAAAACCGCCGGACGTTTTCCAGTCTGATGGATGAACTGCACATCGATCAGCCGGTATGGGAGGAGGTGACCTCCCTTGAAGAAGCGATTGCGTTTTCCCGCAAGGCGGGATATCCGGTTCTGGTGAGACCCTCCTATGTGCTGAGCGGCGCGGCAATGGCGGTGGCATCCAACGATTCCGAATTGACCAAATACCTGCAGCGGGCGGTGAAGATCTCGCCTGAATATCCCACCGTGATCAGCAAATATCTGGAGAATGCCAAAGAGATTGAGATGGACGCCATTGCCAGGGAGGGAAGCATTTTCGCCTACGCCATATCGGAGCATGTGGAAAATGCCGGCGTGCATTCCGGGGACGCCACCCTGGTGCTACCGGCGCAGCGAACCTACCTGGAGACCATCCGCCGCATCCGCAGCATTTCCAAAAAAATTGCCAAAGCGCTGCAAATCAACGGACCGTTCAATATTCAGTTTATTGCCGTTAACAACGAGGTGAAGGTGATCGAGTGCAACCTGCGCGCCTCGCGCAGCTTTCCCTTTGTCTCCAAAATCCTGAAGCAGAATTTCATCGATCTGGCGGTCAAGTTGATGATGGATCACCCGGTTGAGAAAATCGACCGCCATGTTTTTGAATTCAACTACGTGGGGGTCAAGGCGCCCCATTTCTCCTTCACCCGTCTGGATGGCGCCGACCCCACGCTGAGCGTGGAGATGAGCTCCACCGGCGAGGTCGCCTGCCTGGGCAAGGATTTTGACGAGGCGTTTTTGAAAGCGCTGATTTCGGTGGGGTACGATCTCAACATCCGCTCCATTTTATTATCCACCGGCTCCATTGAATCCAAAGTAGAATTGCTGGAAAGCATCCGCGTATTTTCTAAAATGGGCATCCGGATATTTGCCACCCGCGGCACCGACAGTGTCAGGTCAATATCGGCAACATACACCTTGCCCTGGCCGTCCAACGCCAGACAGGTCGGTGCCCGCAGACGATTGATCAGGATGGCTTTTCCGGGGTGTTCCTCCCGCCACACACAGACCCGACTCACCCCTCCGGAGAACCCCGTGAGACTGCGACCAGACTCGAGGAAGTAGACCGCACCGCCTGGGCCGATGCAGAGGCTGCAAGGGTAGTTGAGTCCTTCGAGCAGCACCTCGGTCCGGTGG
>Ga0209536_100001633_pt1 | contig 36716 bp, 40 predicted proteins | sample DeeMarSeWOR28_12_FD_187461 | JGI IMG/M metagenome (GOLD analysis project Ga0209536, IMG submission 187461) | Marine sediment microbial communities from White Oak River estuary, North Carolina - WOR-2-8_12 (SPAdes) (version 2) | ecosystem: Environmental > Aquatic > Marine > Intertidal zone >... | reverse complement strand
GATGATGTAAAGACAAGAGCGGAGGCTTCAGCCCTCGTAAGCCGCAAGGTGAAGTGGACTTCACCAGAGGACAGGGATTTTCTGGGAACGGTTCTCGGAGCACATGGAAACAGCGGAGCTGTACGAGCCAAGTTCAGAACCAACCTTCCAGGTCAAGCAATCGGGACTCCTGTAGTCCTGTTGTAGGCAATCACCAAGTTTTATCAAGATATCAATGGAAGCCTCAATGGCTCCAATGATGTTATTGGCTATCTGAGGACAGTGATGTCCAGCGACGAGTCATAGTTAGACTGAGGAGCCACCAACGGGCTCTGGAACAATGTGGATGGAAGAAAGAGATGCTGGAATGGCTGGTGTACTTCTTTGCTTACTTCGCCGCAGGATTCACTCTGAAGTTGGGGGATGACCTACTTGACGAGTTAGACAGACCTGATCTGGCCTGGTTTCCACTTGGACTATCCGGACTACTTTTTGGATATCTCATGTCCATATCAGAGTGGGACTTGGTCCTCCTGACAAGCATCGTAATTGGGGTTTTGGCTTCTGGAAAAGTGAACAGGCGTCAGTTCTCAGCAGGATTCATTGTGATGTTTACAACACTTGTACTTCTGGGAGTTCCTCTCTCTACTGATTGGGCGAGTTGGCTTACACTGTTGATCATCCTTTTTCTTGCATCAGTGCTTGATGAAAAGGGAAACGACTGGGCTGATGAAGAACTGTCTCCGAGAGCATATCTGCTGTTCAAGTACAGGTTTGTACTCAAACTGGTAGCGTTAGGACTTACCATTCCCTGGCCATTGTTTCTTCCAACAGCAGTAGGAATATGGGTCTTTGACTTTGGTTATGAGATATCGGGTTGGCTCGTTAGACGTTGATAGAGTTCATCGATTTGTATGCAAGACTGCAACAGACATCGAGAAACACTGGCTGAAGATATCTCTCGCGCGCGAAATCAACACCTTCTTGACTAATTAGAGCAATACCATTTGTCCCACTTTGAATGGCATACATGTCAGTATCGATCTTGTGTTGACCCATAGGTCGTGCACAGCCGAGGAGAAGGGGTATCCTCTTCATTCCGAATCTGGCGATAGTGAGAACTTTTCCGATGTCTTCTGGTGAGGGCGGTTCTACATTCTCCATGGCTGTCTTCCGTACAGGACTTAGAGCGATTACAACTACAGCTGCTGGAGACCCTTGTGATATCATCTCGAGAGCCTCAAGCTCACCTCCAAGTCGACCATAGTCTAGACCTACAAGGACATGTGGCACAGTAGGAATGTCAAGGGATTCCAGAATGTCCAGAGATTGGCGCATCTTCTTCGGACCGTTCTCAATATGGTAAACCTCTCGAGAAACCCTCTCATCACCAATGATGTCAAGCATCGCTGCGTCAATCTGTGCTTCAGCCAGATAGTGTGCGGTCGTTTCACTAACTAGGCCTGTATGGACTACAACCTCAAGTCCTAGTTCGGATTTGACGCGCTGGATAGACTCGCCAAAACGTTCGAGGGGGACGTATCCTTCTGAATCAGAGCCGCCGCTGATGAGGACACCTTGTCCTCCTTTGTCCTTGATCTGTTTGCATCGTTCGAACAGAGACTCTGGGGTGACTGTGGATTCCATACCCTTCAGAAGTTGTCCATCACAATGCTCACATCTGAGAGAACAAGAGGTTCCAGTCACACTGAGTGATACGAAGTTGTGAGGACTGACTTGTTTGTGATCACTGATCTTGTACGGATAGGCAGTTGGACTATAACAGAGAAGTTTGCTTCCGAAGTTTTTGCGTCGTTCCTCATAGCCCTGATTCATCCATTCCTTCAGCTCACTCAATTGTGCCTCCAGAATGGTTCTACCGTCCTTAGTGAAATCAAAGCTCACTTCTTCGCCTCAATGGAAAGCAGGAACGTCCTGCTTTTAGCATTATCATCTGGTCCGAGAGGAGCAACAAGTGCTAAATGGACTTCAGGATAATCCGTTCATCGTCGTCAGGACGTGTGAACTGTGACTCTGGTAAGAACTGAATCCATCAGCCTGTTCTTTGAAGCCAAGAGCGTGGCGATCTACGGGGCATCTGCAAGTCAGAACAGTGTTGGTCAAGCGATTGTCCAGAATTTCATAAAACCTCAGTATACTGGAAAGGTCTACGGAGTCAATCCAAAATACAACCAAGTCTTGGGAATTCCTTGCTACCCCTCACTTCAGGACATCAAAGGACCAGTCGACCTTGTCGTCATTGCTGTACCAGCAAGGATTACACCGAGGGTGTTTGAGGACATCGCAGCAAAAGGAACCAAGGCTGCTATCGTTATTTCAGGAGGGTTCTCTGAAACTGGTCCTAGAGGGGCGGAGATAGAGGATGAAATAGTTGCGATTGCGAAGAAGAATAGCATTCGAATCATTGGACCTAACTGTGTAGGTGTTATAGACACACACAGCCACATCGACACGTTCTTCCTGCCTGAGTACCGGTGTGGGAGACCAAAACCCAGCAATGTCGCAAACATCTCCCTTGTGTCCCAGTCAGGAGCCTTCGCAGCAGCAATTTCTGACTGGACTGCTGAGCTTGGTCTGGGAATTAGTAAACTGATCAGTTTGGGGAACAAGTGCGATGTAGATGATGATGATCTACTCTATTACTTGGGAGATGACTCTACTACTCAGGTAATCTGTTACTACACTGAAGGGTATGATGAAGACAAGGGGCGTACGTTCTTTGACACAGCGAGAAAGGTCACTCCAAACAAACCTGTCCTTGTGGTAAAATCGGGTAGAGGGCAGAGAGCGAGGGCAGCATCAATGTCACACACAGGGTCCCTAGCAGGTTCTGACAATGTGGCTGCTGCAGCCTACAGACAAGCAGGCATTATCAGACCAGACAATTTCGAACAGATGTTTGACATGGCAAAAGCGTTGGCAATGCAGCCTCCAGCTAAAGGTGACAGGGTCCTGATGGTGACAAACGGAGGTGGTCTTGGAGTGATGACAACAGATGCCCTAGAAGCCGCTGGACTAAACATACCTCATCCTTCGTCAGAACTTGAACAGAGGTTCAACGAACGTCTACCAGCCTATTGTGCAGTCGGTAATCCTATCGATGTTGTGGGTGACGCAAACTCAAGCAGATATGATGCTGTGTTAGAGGAGGCTGTCGCCAGTGGTGAATACGATATCTTTGTGATAGGTATGCTGTTACAGACACCCAGTCTCGATATGGATGTGACTAATGTCATTGCAAACCATCAACGTTCGTCGGAACTCCCATTTGTAGTCGTTTCAATGGGAGGTGGCTTTACCACAAAGGCTGGTGAGATAATGGCGTTGATGGGAGTGCCGACATATGCAACCGGGGAGAAGGCAGCGCTTGCTGCGAAAGCTCTCGCACAGTATGGCGAGATCAAGTATGGTGCTGAATTCAACAAGACTGTGGAGTCTGACAAATAATTAAAAGGTGGACACTTCTGCAACAAATGAGAGAGGTCTGTATCTGAGATGAAAGAAGCTAAGAAGATTTTCAAGACTGCCCTTGAGGAGGACAGGACGTTTGTTCTAGAACATGAAGCCAAGGACATAATGAAAGCATATGGCATTCCAATTCCTGCATATGCAACAGCAAGCACAGCTGATGAGGCTGTTGTCAAATCAAAGGAGATTGGATTTCCAGTCGTTCTAAAAATACTCTCCAAGGACATCCTACACAAATCAGATGCAGGGGGAGTCAAGATCAACCTCAAGGATGAAGACTCTGTTCGTAAGGCGTTTGACGAGATCATGGAGAACGCAAAGAAATACGGATCTGAACATGGAATAGATGTTGACCTGAGCAGAGGGGTGTTCATCTCAGACTTTGCAGACATGGGAACCGAAATCATTGTAGGAGTCACAAAGGACCCACAGTTTGGTCATGCCCTAATGGCAGGACTGGGTGGAATATTCGTTGAGGTCCTCAAGGACGTTTCATTCAGACTAATTCCATTCACTGAGGCGGATGCAAGAGAGATGCTGAGTGAACTAAAAGCATACAAGATACTCGAGGGAGTGCGCGGTGAAGCACCTCGTGATGTAGATGCGCTCATCAAAGTGATGTTAGCTGTTTCCAAGATGATTGAGGAGAATCCAGAGATAACCGAGCTGGATTGTAACCCGACCTTTGTCTACGAGAAGGGCAAGGGAGCTCTGGTTGTAGATGCAAGGATCTTGATTGATGGTCCTGACTCTGGAGCTAGCCATTGATTAGATGAAGGAGCAGAATTAGTCCTCTCTTGAAATCGATGTCTGTTAGTGGAGCTTCTGGAGAGGCTTTAGCTTTACTTGCTAGCAATAGTAGTAGAGCCACAAGTCTTGGAACGAGGCGTGAGTACTGGAGCAAGAAATCCTTGTTTCCTGTTGAGTCAACAACGAGACCCTCCAGTCTTCTTGTGAGAAGCTGAATTCTCTCCTCAACACCTTCACTTGGTCTGAGACCTTTGAATATCTCAACAGCTGCAGATTCATCTTGGAGAAATTCCGAGGATATACCAATCTTCTCGAACAACTCAAGTGCTCCAATGATTATTGAGTCATAGTGCTTCTCTTCTAGACGTTCTAGTCCTTGGTTGACAGCTTGGATCTGTCCTAGTAACCGGAGTGAGTTGGTCAGGATAGTACGGGATGCTCCTGATGTTGAAGATGCCATGGCTGCAAGGTACTCACCATGCACCTTCTCAAGTCGTGCGGCAACGGAGGCATTGAGTTTCTTATCAAAGGCACGTGAGAAACTAACACTTGCAGCCTGCGGAAGAAGTGTATGGGTCCCCAGTCTTCGAATTGCAGTCAGAGTTGTGTAGTCTTCAATTGGGATATAGAAGAGAAGAATTCGAACAATATCATATCCGGTTTCAAAGTCACCTTCTGTTGTAACATTACGTCCCTGTGCCTTACATGAGAAGGCACTCAGCAACACCCATGTGGAAACTACATCATCTCTGAGTCTTCTTCGCTCATCAGGAGTTGCTAATCCATGCTCCTCTAGGAAACGTGACAGCTTGTCTGCTGCGACAGAGATCCTCTGTAGTGTTGGTCCTCCTAGTTGTATGTTAGCGATCGATGTGATGAACTCTCTAGGTTCACGGGAGGGTGGACGTAGGACAAAACCCGGGTCTTTCCTCGTCATCGACCACCATTTCGATGATGAAGTAAAATAATCAAGCACGTCTATTGCAACAGTAACATCCGACAGGGTTGCAACCTCTCTTCCATCAAGATACCCCACAAGTCGTGTGAACAGACGGATAAACCGTGATAGGTGATCAGACATCCTTTCGTCAGCAAACTCACTATCTGTGAATCTTGACACGACTGTCTCAATCTGTTTTGGGATGGAGCCATCTAGGTGTGTGCTCAACAGACCACTGTAGACATCTACGGGTATCCTAGACAAGGTCCTGATATCTCCTGATATGTCAAAGCTCTGATTTTGATTTATAAAAGACTGGATTACATATGAAGAACTATTTCCCAAACCGTCGAGACCGTTCTTCGTAAGACCGCAAGGCGCGCCAGATGTCAATACGTCTGACTGCAGGCCAGTAAATTTGGGCAAAATACAGCTCAGAATATGCAGATTGCCAGAGGAGGAATCCAGATAGACGTTCTTCGCCTGATGTTCTGATTATCAGGTCTGGATCAGGAACTCCGTTGGTGTAGAGGTGTCCTTCGATGATGTCCTCATCTATCTGGTCAGGACTCATCTCACCTGATTCAATCTTCTCACCAATTGCTTTCACAGCATCAACAAGTTCCGCACGTCCCGAGTATCCTATGGCGACATTGAGAATGTGATCACTATACTCTTTGGTCTCCTCCTCAGCTACTCTGATAGCTAGTTGAACCCTCTCTGGGAGAAGGTCGACCCTACCTATCGCACTGATTCTGACCTTGTGACGATGGACATCAGGATTTCCGACTACCTCGGTGAACTTCTCCTCAGCCAGTGCCATGATCTCGTCTACTTCATCCTTGTTTCTCTCGAAGTTCTCGATGGAGAATGCATACAGCGTGCATACCTTGACTCCGGCCTCCCAAAGAATTCGGAGGACATCCATGACTTTTGCAGCACCCTTGTGATGGCCGAACCAAGGAACCTCAAATCCATGCTTTCTTGCATACCGTCGGTTCCCGTCAAGAATCACACCCACATGTCGAGGTGCCAGGTCTTTGTCCAACTGCCTGTGCAAGAAGTATTCGTATAGTCTGTACATAGGACCGGACAAGTTCATTCTGACACTCTCTGAGTGAGTGAATCTGGAAAATGTTTTCTTATTAGAGTTGATGGTAAGACGACAGATGTACTAGATCATGGTCGAAATTTTCTCAGCAGCACGCTTCATGTCTAGAAAGATAAGACCTAACTTTGCGTTTGCTGTGGTGGAAACAGTGAGACAAGCATTCATCCCGGCTTGAACAACTAATAGCCAACCATCTACGCCCTTAATGTTGACCTGTTCTAGGTTGCCCTTTCCAAGTTCAATTGCAGCCTTCTCACCCAATGTCAACATTGCGGCTGTCATAGCAGCGACCTTTGCCTCGTCAACGTCTGTTGGAAGAGCCGATACGATAGGTAGTCCTTCCACGCTTACTATGGCACATGCCTCTATCTCAGGAATGCTTCCCTGCAGCTCGTTCAGAACGCCTTCAAGTGTATTTTCGCGGGATTCTCCCATTGGCCTCACCTGTTATTTGTACATCCTTTTCAGAATAACTTCCCGTGCTATAGCTTGGAAAGCTCTCTTAACTCCTACGCCTTGGACTGCAATTGTTTCATAGATGGGTACGTTCCCACCTAGACCCAGAAGATCAAGCATCTCGTCACGTGACATCCTGTTAGGGAGGTCTCGTTTGTTCAGCATTACCACAATCGGTATCTCACGCCCAAGTGCATCTCCAAGGAACAGCTTCAGTTCTTCAAAGCTCTCTGTGTTCTCATCACGTTGGTCTGGTGACGAGTCAGCAACAAAGAGAATTCCATCAGTACCCTGTAGGACTACTTTTCGTTGATGCCTGTGTCTCTTCTGGCCGGCAACCGTGAACACGTCGAACAGAACACGGCCTCCAGCTGACATTGGCACATAGTCAAAAAACAGCGTACGGTTTGTCTCATCCTCAATTGCAGTGAACTCTCCCTTCTGTAGCCCTTCGACCTTACCGTAGAGCCAACGGAGTGCGGTGGTCTTACCGCCCAGGGACGGGCCATAGAATACCAGTTTGAGATGAATGCGTCCCTTGTCGTCTTTTCGAATTGTAAACACCTCATTGTGTCACTGCAGAGGTCCCTGTAGTGGGATGTTGATTGAAAAAGAAGTTCAGTCTAATAAAAGCCTTTGTGGCACGGGAAGGTGTTTTCGGACGGCGTTGCTGATACATTGGACTCTCCATTTCAGGAGTCAACATCCTGATATAGTAAGAAACCAAGTATGAGTAATGAGATGAATAGTAGGATAGAGGTTTCGGATAGACAAATTCTTGCATTTGGAGTTGCTTATATTATCTTGATTTCTATAGTCAGCTGGCTTGGTGTAGCAGTGGGGGTTTTCACACCATATGTATTCGTATTCCCATTGTTGTTGTGTATGGGCCCAACTCTGGTAGGTTTGTATCTAGGTCAAAGAAAATACAAGTCACGAAACTCTACAGACCCCAATTGACCATGATGAAATATGACTCTTTCATTTCAATATACACTGTATGGTAGCGTTGCCAAACGCAATACAACTGTGTGTTATGATGGGACTCACACACGCTCGAGCTCTGCAAGGGCTGACTTGAGGTCTTCCTCGTCCAGTTCGCTGTCCTTCGGGGACAGTGGTTCGACTGCCAGGAACTTGTCAAGCTCGTCAGCAAGTTGTACGCCTTGCTTCTTCATCACAAGCCGGATCAGACCAATGTTTACCTCTGCCTCTGAAACCACACAGAGTACACCCTTCCCACAAGCTGAGGCGAAGATTTTGCCCTCTGAGAACTCAGAAGTGACTATCTCAAGCTCCCCAATCTGCAGGTTCTTGCCCTGCTCCTCACTTGCACAGAAGACCGCACTGGCAATGGCTCCGATACTATCTACATCCACTGGATAGTAACTTAGCTTGCTTACATTTGCAATCGTGAGTCCTGTCTTATCGACTAGTATAACCTTCTTGATGCCCTTGTCCTGACGGATGATCTCGGTCAGTATCTTATCGAAGGCTTTTGGATCACTCATTAATAGTTCACCTCTATCATAATTTCCTACTGAGCGTTCTTAAGGACTACTAGGATGAGTCCTTCGTTCACTTCCGGTGCGATGTTAATCTGACCACTGGTTGTGTCCAAGGTCAGGAATGACAGTGACCCCTCTCGAAGTTCTCGCACAGCATCTAGTGCTTTTCCAACAAGGGAGGTAATGATTGCAGCGACATTCTCTGTAGTTTCAGGGTCTAGATCACTACTGAGTGGTAGACCGTCCATAGTAGTCACAACAACACCACGGACTCCTTCCTGCGACTTGAGTCTCGACAGAATCCCTTGAAGTTTTTCTTGACTAATTGTCAACTTGCAGAGTCCTCGCTGCGTCAACTGTTCGTTAAACTTTACGCCGCAGTTGACTATTTTAGACTTGTGGAGATATGTTACCGCTCCACAGGTGTCAAATGCGCATTTGGAGAATATTTGGTGTTGTGTTACACGCAAAAATAGGTTTGGCCGTGTCTAAAAGCAACACGGCCTGTGATTGTAATATCCAGAGCTATACCTATTCCTCTTCCTCCTCATCGTCGAAGAGCTTCTTTGAGCTCCTCTTCATCTGAGCAAGGCTTCCCGTGAAGGCTTCGTCTGCAGCTCTAGAGGGGGCTGCAGCAGGTGCTGCTTCAAGCATCTCTTCCTGGCGAACAATCTCCTTCTCCTCATTGTTCAGGACATTGTCAGTCTTGTCTAACATGGCCTGAACGGCCTTGGGAGCACCCTTTGACTTCTCTTTCAGGGCTTTTCTGAATGAGGCGATTCGCTTGCGACCTCCCTCTCGATCACCACGGAATGATTCCTCACCAGCCTTCTGGGTCACGAATGTGGCTCCAACTGTTGGGTCAAGGGTTTCCATGATCTCGTCTTCCTTTGAGGAAACTTTGAGTTTGGTAGTCAGTACTCGCACTCTTCTCGCGCCTTCCTCATCGGTGTAAGCGACTTGAACCTGTATCGGTACTTCCTGTTCCTTGATCTCCTTCTCTGGTTCTACCTCGAAGTAGAGCTCGTGATCTTCTCCAACCACACCGATCTTGCTCTGACTCTTCTTCTTCAGTTGATCAACGACAGCTCGAGAAACTCCAGAGGCGTCCTTTACCTTCACGCCAGGAGGAGTGACAAGACGGACCTCTACATCTCGACCGAGGAGTGATGCTCCAGCCAGTTCAGAAAGGCTTCTGTCAAGTTCATTGGGAGTGACGTAGTACATCTGACCTCCAGTGGCCTCGGGTAGGAGACCTAGTGTCTGGAGTTCCATACCTGCACCTGATGCGATTCCGACCACATCAAATGCGGTACCTAGTTCCATGAACATCTTCCCAAGGTCCTCGTAGTATTTGTCTGCAGGAGTCACTTGGTATCCTTCAAGGGCGCCAATCCCCTCATTGGCCAGCCCATCAGTAAGAAGAACTACTCTTCCAACATTGCGATGCTTGGCGATGACATATGCCATCCCCACAGCAGGTCCCAGGGCTGTGCCACCCTGATCACGAAGTGCCTGAACATGCTTCTTCAGCTTGTCCTTGTTTTTGCCCACGCCTATCAACTTGATGTTGTCAAGGAGCTTCTTTGTGGAGTTCATGATGTCCTCCAGACTTGCAAAGGAGTCTCTTGGAAGCTCGACCGGGTTTCCATTCTCTAGATTTCTTGCCACAACAGAACTCTCAAACTCAATAAGGCCGAACATGGTGTCAGGTGCATTTGCAGCAAGACTGTCGATGGATGTGTTTAGACTACGTTTTACTGCTGCTAAGTTGGCTCCAGCCATGGATCCTGAAACATCAATGAGTCCTAAGAATGACTTTCCACCAATGGCAATCGCTTCAGTGGCTTCATCAGGATCTGGAGGTGCCTCAACGACGAAATCTGTGTCTTCACCTGCGACTACAACCTCGCCTTCTATCACATTTAGAGTACCACAGAAGGGACAGACAAAGTGTCTACCTACCTTTGGGTCCTCTTCGATTTGGTCCACACTAAGAAGGAAACCATTACACTTGTGGCATGCTATTGGCTTTCCTACAATCTTTGTTGTCTCATGCGCTAGATGACCAAACTCTACACGCAAAACATAAGGAATATCGCTCAGTACTTTTTTCGATGATGGAAAAGATTCTGAGCTAGTTCTCAACATAGGCATTCAATATGCGCCTCCCAAAAATTTCTGGCCTCACCTTTGCGTGAGTGGTTTTAAGTGTTGACAGACTAAATCTGAGCTAAAAAAGACCGACGCGTAAGATATTTACGGCAAATGGTCAGAACTGGTTCATAGTCTAATCCGGCCTCTCGGGAGGAAGAATCATAGATGGTGGATCAAACAAAGATTGAACAAGTTGTACAAAACACAATGGCAGCCAATGCGGATTTGGAAGGGATTGTTATCTGCGATGCCAAGGGAAAGGTCCTATTTGGGCATACAATCAGCGGAGGCACAAAGCATGCTGATGTTGCGGACCTAGCAGTGAAGATAGCCGCAAATTCCTCTCAGCTCTCTGCTGGCCTGGACAAGGGGGGTCTCAAGGAAGTCAGCATAGCATCAGATAATGGATTTATTATCATTCTTGGTGATGTGAAGATTGTCCTCGCAGGTATTGCTGGCGAAGGTGCTAGAGAATCATTGGGACTTCTTAGGATGGCTCTTCGAAGAGCGTTATTATCTATAGTGGGATAGTACGCGCTCATACACGTCAACAGAGTTACACTTTTCAATACAGTAGAGGATGCCCTGTTAGCCTGAATACATTATCCAGACATAGCTGGAGTAATACCGGTGTCATACCAACCGTATTTAGGCCTGTGTAAAATCACAATAACACACTCGGTCACGCCATGGCTAATCTGACTTTAACTAACAGGAAGGGAACGGGACTTGGTTCACATTGAGAAGCTTGTATGCAAGGGCTTCAAGTCGTTCGGACGAGAATCAGTCACCATAAAATTCAATGAAGGATTCACATGTATTGTTGGTCCAAATGGTTCTGGAAAGTCCAACGTAGTGGACGCAATCCTTTTTGTTCTTGGTCAGCTTAGCGCAAAGACACTGAGAGCCACAGTCTTCTCTGACCTTCTTTACTCACCACCAAAGCCCAATATGCCACCAAAGGCAAAGTCCGCTATTGTGGAGCTTCATTTCAACAACAAGGATCGAGAGTTGCAGATTGATGCTGACCGTGTAGTGATTGAAAGACAATTGGATGACACTGGAAAGTCAGTTTGTAGAATCAATGGAAAAGTGGTCACAAGGACCGCTGTTCTTGATGTGTTAGGCGCTATTGGGGTTGACCCGAATGGGTACAATCTTGTCCTCCAAGGTGAAATTGCCCAGATGGTCAAGGTCAGTCCCACTGAACGTCGGAAACTGATTGAAGAGATTGCTGGAATCTCTGCATATGACGAGCAAAAAGACCGTGCTCTAAAGAAGCTCGCAGAGAGTGAGGGCAACCTTGGAAAGGTAGACATGCAGCTACAGGAGCGTCGCCGACAGCTTGAGAAGCTTGAGGAAGAAATGTCTGATGCAAGGAGGTATCAGGGACTCCATGATCAGATACGCAGACACAGAGTAGACATTCTAGCGTGGAGCACCATCAAAGGAAGATCGAGGATTGAAACCATCAACGAAACCTTGACCCAGAGGGCTGAAGAAGCAGAGAGTCTGGTCAAGGAGTTCGTTGAGGTCGAGAATGGCATCACGACCACGGAAACAGAGATTGAGAAGATAGACCATGAGATAGACGAAATCACAGGAGGCGACTCAACACGTGTTTCAGAGCAGTATGGGATAGTATCCGCTGCAGTAAGTCATGTGAGAGGCGATCTCGACCGTGCTCAAGTGGAGTTTGATAGAGCTTCGAGCGAGCGTGGGACGCTCAGTGAGGAGTTGGGTAACACACAGGACGAAATCAGTCATAATGAGCAGATCTTGAAAGACAAGAATGGCGAGCTCTCTGAGTTGGAGAAAGAGATTGCTGGTACAGCAGCTGAGATTATTCGGCTGGAAGACATGGCTGAGAAGGCACAAGAGGCCTACTATGAAACGACTCTCCGTCTACAGGATCTGAACAATCAGATGCGCCATCTTGATGAGGGAGTATCAGAAATCAGGTCTACAATTAAGTCAGACAACAGAGAGCTAGGACTCGCATATGAAGAAATTAGGGATGCCACAGAACGTCTTGAAACTGCTGAGAGTGAGATTACGGAACTGAAAGAGAGCATTCCTGAGAAGAAGGCTGAGCTGGAACAGTCAGTCGAGCTAGAACAGACCAATCGGGAAGAGATTGAACAACTAGAGAAACGTCTCAAGACTGCAGATGCAGAGGTTACAGAGAGCACGAAGATTGTGGCACAGACTAGGGAGGAACTCATCAAGGTTCAAGCCCGTCAGGACGCATTGAAGGAAGCTGAAGATGCATTTCTCAAGAGAAGGCAAGCTATTGCAATGATTTTGAAGCTCAGAGATGCAGAGGTCATAAGAGGAATCCATGGGACAGTGGCTGAGTTGGGAACTATCGATCCTGACTACTCCGTCGCATTGGAAATAGCTGGAGGCAATAGACTATCTCACATCGTTGTCGAGAATGAGCATGTTGCCACTGAATGCGTAGAGGTACTGAAAAAGGAGAAAGTTGGGAGAGCTTCATTCATACCGCTTGACAAAATCAAAACTCAGGCACCAGGAAAGCTACCGAAGGAAGATGGTGTAATCGACTTTGCATTGAACCTTGTCAAGTTTGAACCAAAGATGCGACCAGCATTTGAGTTCGTGTTCTCGGACACAATCGTTACAGAGGACTTTGAAACCGCTAAACGTCAGGGATTCCGGGGACAAAGGGCAGTAACTCTTGACGGTGACTTGGTCGAAAGGTCCGGATTGATGACTGGCGGATACTTCCAGAGAGCAGCCTCTGGACTATCATTACAGGAGAAGGATACGAGTCCGGAGATTGCAGAGCGGCTCAGAGGACTTGAAGAGATACTTGAAGACTTGAGTGAGAAACAGAGTTCGCTTCGCAATGAACGAAATGCACTCGAAAAGGAAGTCCAAGACCTAGAGAAGACAAACTATCGTCTCCAGATGGAACTAAACAGACTAGAAGAACGGTTTGAGGAACAAGAGTCTCGGTCAGTAATCTTGAAGGAACGGATTGAAAAAGCCAACCTCACAATCGGTGAACTGGAGGCTCAAGTACAGAACCTTCAGGAGAGAGATGACGAGCTAAGTGTCCAGCGTGAGAGGGTCCGCGCCCAAAGGGATGATGCGAATCAGGCCCTTGTTTCGTCTGATGCGAACAAGATCAATCAGGAAATCAAAGACCTGAAGGAAGTACAAGAACAGTACGGCAGACAGAGAGAGAAGCTTCAGAGTGAAATCACAGCTGTGAGAGTAGCTCTGGATGAACGGTTAGGACCAAAGGCCATAGATCTAGAAGCCAAGATTCAGGCACAGGAAGCAATCATTCCAGGTCTTGAAGAGGAGCTAAAACGTCTGCAGATGAACCTCTCTGAAAGAGAAACCGAGTTTGAGAAACTAAGAGAGGAAAGGGAACGTATCGATGATGCAGTCAAAGACAAACGAGTCCATCAGTTGAAGCTGAAAGAAGACCTTCGGAACTTCAGGATGAGACATGAGGAGATTCGTGAGGCTCAGACATCCAACGAGAAAGCCGTCTACAGACTCCAGACAGAGCAGAATAGGCTTGAAACAGATCTAGTAGCATATGTGGCAGAACTGAATGAAGTGGCAGAGGCTCAGGTAGCCTTGGAGGAGAGAGAGGACAAGCGCGAACTCACCTACAAGGAGATTGAGGAGCTGGAAGACAAAATCAAGGAAATTGAACGCGAACTAGAAGCGATGGGACCTGTGAATCTAAAGTCGCTCACTGATTATGATATGGAGAAGGACAAGTACGAGGAGATTGTTGACAAGAAGACCAGACTCGAGAACGAACGAAATGAGATTCTGGCTTTCATGGAGGAGCTAGAGGCTGAGAAGACTCAGAAGTTCCTTACGGTGTATAATGAGATTGCAGACAATTTCTACAAGGTGTTCGCACAACTCTCGCCAGAGGGAGAGGCGAACCTGATGCTTGAGAACCCAGAGCATCCTCTGATGGGAGGGATCACAGTGAGGTCCAAACCAAGAGGAAAGGAACTGGTAACACTGGATGCAATGAGTGGCGGCGAAAAAACCCTTACCGGTCTTGCACTCATTTTTGCAATCCAGATGTACAGTCCTGCGAGCTTTTACATATTTGACGAGATTGATGCAGCTCTCGACAACGTAAACGCCCACAATGTGGCACTGTTGATCTCTCAAATGTCTAAGAATTCACAGTTTGTGGTTGTTTCATTGAGGGACACAACTGTTCGAAAGGCTGATTTGTTGGTGGGCGTATCCAATCAGGATGGTATCTCGAGGATTGTTGCAGTTGATTTGGAGGAGGTTGCAGCATAATCATGATGGATGACAACTCACCCTTCTGGGCGACTCCCCCATATATCCTTCTTACAGATGTCCTACAACTTGACAAAGTTGAGCCTTGGAATGTTGATGTAGGGAAGCTTGTCGGAGGATTCCTTAGTGAGATGAAGAGGTTGGGAGACATCGATTTCAGAATATCTGGAAATGCCCTCTATTCGGCCTCTGTCATCTTCATGAGGAAGACTAGGGAACTTGTGGAGCTTGGACTGTTGCCACCTGAGGAGGATGACGACGACGCAGAAATAGAGATCCCACTCATTCGACCACCGTTCAGACTGACCAATCGACGTGTGACATTAGAAGAACTACTTGTTGCCATGGATCACGTACTGAGTAAGGGAACCAGAACTCGAGACACTCCTACCAAAAAGAGATACAAATCAAAGACAGACCCATTGACATTTCAGGTGAACATAGATCAGGCGAATATAGAGGAAACAATTGCTGATGTGTACGCTGACATCCGTAATATCATGAAGGTCGGAGATGTCACAAAGTTCGTTGAGATTCTGATGAACAACACCAGACAAGAGATTGTGCGTGTCTTCTTCTCGCTCCTGTTTCTCTTTGCCAGGGCCTACATCGACATATGGATGGACGAAAATGAGATCATCTGGGTAAGACTTCTAGATCCGCCAGAAATCAAAGCCGATGAAGAACCTGAAGAGGAGATTCAGCCAGAGATCAAGACATAGAGGTGATTGGATTGGATGAAGACATGGTGACCTTGGAAGCCGCGCTCTATGTTTCTGGAAGAGCACTCACTCTAGAAGAGCTGGCTGACATAATAGGAAAATCACAATCCACAGCTCAGAAACTTCTCGATAGCCTTAGCTTTGAGTATAACCAGAAAGAAGGGGCACTCGAGGTTATTGCATTACCGAAGGATCGATATGTGATGCAGCTCAAACCTGAGCTTACACCTAGAGTTGGTAAACTGATTCCTGGTGGTCTGCTCTCCTTTGCAACCCTACAGACCCTGGTCTACATTGCACTTAAACAGCCAATAATCCAGTCGGAGCTGGTCGCTCAACGAGGAACACATTCCTATGACCACATCAGGGAACTAGTAGACAAGAAGTTTGTCGACGCTGTGCCAGAGGGAAGATCAAAGCTATTGACAACCACACAGCTCTTTGCTGACTACTTTGGTCTTGACAGTGACCGTGTAAGACTGAAGGCTCAATTGAAGTTCAAGATGAAGAAGATTCTTGACGATCAACGTGAGGCTGAGGAAGCTGCTGGAGTCACTTCGATCTAGACCAACCTCAGCACACTCTTGGAATTGGTTCTCCATAAGGAACCTGAATGATCTTATGACCACCAATCGCTGTCTTCATGACGACCCGAGCTTTCCCCTTCTGAACCTTCCCTACCACTCTCGCTTCTTTCGTAGTCTTATGTCTACCAAGAGCTGAAAGGAGGCCCTTAGTCTTCTCTGGATTACAAGTCATGATAAAAGTGCCCTCACAGCTCATGTTTAGCGGGTCAAGACCTAAGACGTTGCAGAGAGACTGAACAGCAGTTCTCACCGGTATCAGTTCCTCTTGGAGTTCAAACTCCACACTTGATTTTGATGCTATCTCATTGAGCGCGACAGCAGTCCCTCCTCGTGTTGGGTCTTTCATCGCATGAACTCCCCCAACATCAAGGCAGTCACGTATTGGCTCCCACAGAGGCGCTACATCACTCACAAGGTCGGTTTCGAACTTGAGTCCTTCTCGATGTGCCAAGAGTGAGGTCCCATGGTCCCCAATTGGACCTGAGATGATGATATCATCCCCGGGCTTCGCACCGCTGTCTGCAATTGGATGGTCAAGGTAGGGTACGCCTATGCCTGTTGTGGACATCACAATACCATCGAGTGTTCCTGGGGGCATGACCTTGGTATCACCTGCTATCATTGCTACCCCAAGAGGCTCAATGATGCTGTTCAGGGACTTGAGAATGGTCTGCAATGTATCAATATCCACACCTTCCTCAATGATGACCGTGTTTGTCATTGCTACTGGTCTTGCTCCCATGACAGCGAGATCATTCACAGTTCCACATGCCGTCAGGATCCCAAGATCACCTCCAGGGAAAAAGACTGGATGAATTGTATGTGCATCCGTGCAGACTATCAGATTAGCTCCTGCTACTTGAAGAGTGGCACCATCGTCCATCTCATCAAGTCCGATGGCTCCAATCCTTCTACGGCTGAAAGAGGGTATCACGACCTCTTCTAGCAAACGCTGCATGATCTTGCCACCTGCGCCATGAGCAGACTCAATCTTTGGCATTCTATTACCTCCGGCTGTGCCGTATGTTGAGGCTAACCATTGGAGTATTTGAAGAGGACGCTTAAGACATGTATCAGGAAGTTGGCCACTAAGCAAGACTTAAAACGAGTCTACAATGAGCGACATTGAATTATCCAAGAGGTAGTCAGAAATGGGTATCTGGCATAGAAGATCAACACGTACTTCCACAGGTGCAAGACTGAAGCAACTGAGAAGCAAGAGGAAGCACCAGATGGGGCGAGATCCTACTGAAACTCTCATGGGAGAACCAAAGAGAGTTACTATTGATAGTAGGAGGAAAGCAAAGAAGACCCCAGCTCTAAGACTCTCCCAGGTCAATGTGACTGATCCAGCCAAGAATGTCACTTTTAGAGCAGAACTACAGGATGTTGAAATGAACCCAGCCAACATGGACTATCAGCGCAGAAAGGTCATTACACGAGGAACTATCATCAAGACCTCAAAGGGTCGTGCCAAGGTTACAAGCAGACCTGGTCAAGATGGAGTCCTAAATGCTGTTCTCATCTAACCTAAGAATTGGTAACTGGTTCTAATCAATCAGTAGATCTTGAAACCTCAGCCTCTATGCTCGTAATGACAAAGTCCCTCCCACCAACAATCTTGGTGGAACTACTACTGCATTGAGGGCATTTCATTGGTGCAAAAGCAGCTATCTCATTGGGAATGTCCGAATCGACTTCTGAGTCACCTTCAAAACCACACTCGTTGCACTTCAAGCGTCCCTTGACTGTCTTTATTCTCAACTCAGCACCCTCAAGAATTGAGTTTCTGCTGGCAATCTCAAAATTGAAGGTGAGTTGGTCTGGGATGAGGAACGTAAACTCTCCCACTTCAATATTAACCACTGAAACCTTTGTGACATTGTTATTCACTGCAGCCTCTACAGCTGTGTCAACAATAGAACATGCGGCTGAGAATTCGTGCATATGCTGTTACCGAGATGAGGGGGATTGGTTCATGTTAAGGCATTTCCGCTGTGGATGTCAGACTCTTTATATGACTCATTGCTTATTGCAGGATTGTTCTGTCTAGATAGAGAGGGAGCTGTCTTGTCAAAGACATCGAAGAAGAAAGCATCAACCAAGAAGAAGACTAGCTCTGAAAAAACCAAGCCTAAGAAGAAAGCCACTACAAGGCCCAAGACTACAACAAAGAAGACACCTACAAAGAAGAAAGCGACTACTACAAAGACTCCTGCTAAGAAACCACCTGCTAAGAAGAAAAAAGAGACCAAGGAGAAAGAGCCAATAAAAAAGAAGGCTGTCAAAAAGACCACAATTGCTGACGAGAAGGCTATGCTCAGTGAGTTAGAGGTTGAGATCAAGAGTGAAGATGAACAGGTTAGTCTTGGAGCTATGGAACGGCTCGGAATGATGAAAAGTCCAATGGCGACTCAGATTTTGGTGATGGCACTCTCTGACCCAAGATATATTGTAAGACTACATGCGGCCGCGCAACTGGGAGAGAAGCGGGATAAGAAGTCGGTCGACGCATTGATTGTAACCCTCAACGATGACTCAATCTTTGTGAGGCAGACTGTAGCTGGTGCACTGGAGAATATCGGTGGGACGAAGGCAAAGAAGGCGGTGACGAAGGCGGAGAAGGACGGCCTACTTCTTGATGAGCTCCCTGAAGGAAAGAGATTGACAGAATAATTGGCAGCTGAACATGTGGTATTCGACTGAGTTCTTCTTATATTGAAAGATGTTAGGAATCAAATAGACAGCTTCATGGAGAGATACAATACTTTGAACGATTCTTATGATGATATTTCTGCCATACAAGCCAAGATAAAGGACCTTGACTTTGACTACATGAGGGGGCTGGTATCGGAAGAGGAGTACAACCGTCAGATTGCAGACCTTAGACAGCAGCTAGAACGAGCTGGTGGATCGATACATGAAGTTTCATCAGTCCAAAAGATAGAACCTGCTGAACTTCAAGCAGCTAAACTGGAACCTCCACCAGAGATGAAGCCTGCAACAGTAGATCCTGTCACTTCTGTAAAGAGAACTGTTGAGGGCATGAGAAGAATCTCCCTTGAAAGGATTGCACAGGAGTCAGGAGTATCAATCATGAACGTGACAAAGATATTGGGTGACCTACTTGATGGACGGGAACTCTCAGGAAGGGTCGATCATGACTTGGGAGACTTCATCCTAGGAACCGGAACAGGTCCGGCACCAAAGACGATCGCTGTGTGCCCCTTCTGTAGGAATGACCTCAAACGCATTGCTGTGAAAGGTGAAACTGTAACCTGTAGTATGTGTAGAGAATCATTCATTATATCGTGATGCCGTGCATGGGTGATTCACATGGACTTCTTTCAGGCATGTCTGAAAGCAGATGGTAGAGCGGCTGTTAATGCAGTCAGAAAGATGCACTCTTCGGCCCGTCCCTCTGCAGTTTGGGCAGTCTTAATGCATGGTGCTGCATGGCATGAACAGCGTACATACGATACACCTCATTCAACCATTGTTGTAAATTCGATACATCGAATGATCGAGGACTTGGGAAGTCATCCTGGATTGACTCAAGATGCAGTTGCCAAGGTCGAGATTGATGATGAAAGAAGAGAGGAAGTACAAGAGCTGTTGGTCCATCGTTTGGCTCTCCACCTTACAGATATTGACCACTGGGTACTCGAGAAGGGCCCACGCTACAATGTAGAGAAGGGTGTTGATTCACCAGACAATGCACTTCGAAAGTTTGTTTCTTCTGTGAGACAGAAGAGTGATGTTGGAGCTTGGGAGGCTTCTGTCATTCTGGCGGAAAAGGAAGATCCTGTGAGACTAAAACGAATCATAGCCTCTCTCACTGCTGAAGAGCCGGACAAGTTGGGTCATGGCTACATCATGCCATATTCCTTAGTTTCAGAACTTCCTGCACCTGAATACACACGACCTCAGGTTGCTGTCTTGTGGCACCTGATGGAGTATCTTGTGAGGAAAGTACCATCCAAATCCCCTGATGGATACCTAAAGGACGATAAACTGTCTAAGCTGACCAAACCGACCGATCTGATGCAGTATAGAGATGTCTTCCTTAATTCGGTCGTCAACTTTGGCATGCTTGGGCACAATGCCATCTTTGCACATCGAATTGCCGAATCAAATGGTAATGGATTATTGACGAAGGATACCGTTGCCTGGCTCATTGATAGATTGACTCAGAATATTGGTAGTCCCATTGTGTCCGAAGATAAACTGACATTTGATAGTGTATCTAAGAAGAAAGGGAAAGATGACTGGGACCATGAGCCAGAACTCATGAGACTTCCTCACACAAAGAGTGTGGAGGAGTGGCTCAGTAATGAGTCCACAGGCATATGGAGCAAGATGATACACAAAGAGTCGAGTGAGTTCGAGGTGAGTATATCTGGACTCGAGGATGAAGATTGGTCATTCGTAAGGACGTTCCAGTATCTAATGTCGACTCTTCTAGGAGAGCATGGTTCAACACACGTAATCATCTTCACTCAGTCAGTTTGGCATTTGGTTGACTTTGGTCTGGTTCCTAGGGATTTGGCGGCTCTTCAAGTCCACAGGATGCTCCGCCAATACCTTTCCGATTGGTGACTTACCTTCTACTCAGAATGAAGAAATTGTCATCTTGAAGTTCGATTGAGAAGAGGTTGGCTCGTTCAATATCATCCATGAATTCATCTGGGCTCATATGATCGATTAACACTGAAAGCTTTCCTTCGGGTTTCAAAACACGATGCAGCTCTTTCAGTAGTTTCAATTTGTTTGGAATCCAACTATACACATCGAGTAAGAGGACGTGATCAAGACTCCCATTGTCAAGACCAGTATCAAGGTCGGACTGGATGGTCTTGATGTTTGTCAGACCAGATTTTGTAATCCTCTTGTTGACTCGTTCTATGGCTATTGGATGAACGTCTAAAGCATAGATCTGGCCAGTTTCACCAACTAATTTCGCTGCAGGAATCGAATAGCTTCCAATACCGCAGCCAAAGTCCAATACTCTGTGCCCTCGTTCAATCCCAATGGCTGCTAGTGTTTCCTCAGGCTTTCTGAATCGCTCACGGAAACGAAGATATGCAGCCATGACTCGAAAGTTGAAATTTGATACTATTCGTGGTTCGGCAGACATTTATATCACGTGTAATAGATTATTTTCTAAAGTATTTAAAGTGTAAAGAGGAAAGTAATAAACCCACTTTACCTTAGGAAAGTGATAGGATGGAGTCAGTAGAAACATGCATTGAAGGTGTTAGAGTGAGATGTACCAAGGACTGTCCATATAGACAAGTCCTGTCACTCTTCGGAAAAAGATACACGTTCACAATCCTACGCATACTCGCACATGAAGGGGTTGTGAGATTCAATGAGATTGCGAGAATGGCTGGTGGCAGTACAAAGACAATAACTGAGAGATTGAATGATTTGGTCAGATTTGGAGTTGTGAGAAGAGAGGCCTTTGCAGAGATACCCCCACGTGTAGAGTATTCCCTTACTGAGAAAGGACTCGACCTTAAACCCGCTCTCACTATGATAAGAGAATGGGGAAAGAAGTGGAACCTGTTTGAATGTTGATAAAGAAGGGAGTGAGAGGGAAGACCCTCTCAAGAGTTACTTGTCATCACCTAGTCTGTAAGACTCAGCCAGAAGGTCAGGTATGTACCGAACCTTCATCTCTGTTTCCTTCATCATGTCGTTGATTTGGATTGTACAGAAAGGACACTCCGTCGTCACCATTTCTGCTCCTGTGGCCTCAATGTACTCTTTCTTGGTGTTAGCAATCTTCTGGGACAACTCACGTTGGCCAGCTCGGACTCCGCCACCTGCCCCACAACACCGGTTCTTGTAGGGGTCATCAATGTATTCCACACCTGGAATCATCTTGAGAAGCTCGATTGGTTCATCAAGAACATGTTGTCCTCTACCCAAGTGACAGGGTTCGTGATAGGTGATTTTCATCTTGATCTCACCCTTGGGTGGGACTATGTTCTCCTTGCCAATCACTTGGATCATATACTCGGCCATGTCATAGACCTTGTAGAGTGGTGGTTCGCCACGTTCTTCCTCGATGAAGGGGCGATGGTCCTCACGGAGGGTCTTTCCACACCCAGCACACGCGACGACGACAGTGTCACAGTCATACTTCTTGCAGGCATCTTCGAATATCTCAGTGACCCTTCGTGCGGCTGCATGAGCGGTGTTGAGATCTCCAGTCCTAAATGCAGGACTTGCACAGCACCACTGTTCCTTTGGAACAACGACATCGACACTGTTACGGTTTAGAACATCAATCAGTGCCTTTCCAGTGCTCTGCATTCTGTAGTCAATGAGACATCCTGTGAAGAAGGCAACTCGACCCCTTGGATTGTCCACAAAGAATGTTGCATCCTTCACCTGCTTGAGAAGTGGTGTATCTTTTTCAGGCACTGCTCTGCCTGTAGCTTTAATCGAGTCAAGGAAAGCTTGTTGGCCTTCAGCCAGAGGATATCCTGCCTCTACAGCCTTCGCCCTGAGAAGCTCTACAGCTAGGGCAGGGATGTCAATCTTCTTCGGACAGATGTCTGTACACATCTTACAGGTTGTACATGAATAGACTGACTCGTTCATGGCCATTGCGACACGGTCTTCGACATCTCGTGGGTCAAGCTCCAATCTGGCAATCTGACGGATGATCATTGGACCTGGATAGTCCCAGGTTTCGTGGACAATAGGACAGTTGGACAGACAGGCACTACACTCTATGCACTTGCGAATCTCACGTAGTTTCTCTATCTCCTCAGCATGGATGATTTCAGGGTGCTGTGGTTGCTTATCCCGTGCAACGTATGGTCGAATCCTTCTGATGCGATAGGTTGTTTGAGCCATGTCAGTGACCAAGTCCTTGATGACTGGCATCTTCTCTAATGGTTCAAGAAGCAAGTCTTCGTCTGGATTGACCTTGGTTCTGCATGCGATTCGAGCTGTGTGATTGACTTTGACAGCACATGAGCCGCACTGTCCTCCTCTGCACTCCCAACGGAAGGCGAGGCTTGAATCAAACTTGTCCTGAATGAATAGTAAAGCATCCAGAACAGTCATTCCTGGTTCGTATTCGACCTCAAAGTCTTGGAAGTATGGTGCATCGTCGCTGTCAGGATTGTATCGCTGCACACTGGTTTTGATTGTCTTTGTCATCTAATGGCCTCCTCATGGGGGTGTAATCTTGGTAATCACAAGGTCTTCCTTTCGCAGCTCCATCTTGCCATCTTTGCCCTTGCGAATGACGATATTGTAATAGCCCTTATCATTGGGGTCAGCATCGACTCGATAGTGAGCACCCCTGCTGCCCTTTCTCATGACTGCAGCCTCAGCCACCATACGTGCAGTTGTGACCATATGAACGAACTCCATGGCCTGATGCCAGCCTGGATTGAAACGCTTCACAGGAACATCGACCTTGATCTTGGGAACGACTTCCTTCTCAATCCGCTTGAGTTCCTTCACTGCATGTTGCATCTCGTCCTCTTTTCTGAAGATCTGGACCTTAGCCCACATGAGTTCAGTGAGTTCATCACGAGCGTCTGCAGGAGAGATGCCTTCCTTTCGATTTAACATCGCCTCAAGTCTTTCAAACTCGGCCTTGATCTCCTCACGGTCAACCCCTAGATGGTCAGTAGTCTTGGCATACTTTGCAGCACTCTCTCCTGAGAGCGCACCGTAGACCTGAGTGTCTGCTAGTGCATTCCCTCCCAATCTATTACCACCATGGACCCCACCTGTGCACTCACCTGATGCATAGAGTCCAGGAATGTTTGTAGATGAATTCTCATCAATCTTGATACCACCCATGAAATGGTGTGCAGTAGGTGAAACCTGCATTGGCTCCTCTCGGATGTCAACACCAGCATCTTCGAACTGCTCAATCATGCTCTCCAATCTAAACTCAATTATTGAGCGTGGGAGGTGCGATATGCTCAGATAGACTCCTCCATCGGGCGACCCTCTACCTTCGAGGACCTCAGTCATGATGGATCTTGCCACTTGGTCTCGGCCAGCAAGCTCCATGACCTCTGGATAGTAACGGTTCATGAACCTCTCTCCCTTGTTGTTGAGCAGGATTCCACCCTCTCCACGAACAGCCTCAGTGACCAGTCTGCCCTTGGCAGACTCAGGCTTGACCATTCCAGTGGGATGGAACTGGATCATCTCCATGTCAATCATCTCACACCCTGCTTCATAGGCCATTCCGTACCCATCACCGACATCAAGCTGGGCATTACTAGTAACGCTGAAGATCCTACCTGCACCACCTGTAGCCATGACAACAGATTTTGCACGGAAAACAAGATAGTCCCCGTACTTCAGGTCCACAGCGCAGACACCTGCAATCTTACCATCCTTGACCAAGAGTCGTGTGGCGAACACCTCGTCAAACACTCTCACGGCTGTCTTGCGTATGGCTTCTGTCAGAGTGACCATAATCTCAGAGCCAGTCCTGTCGGATGCATAAGCAGTTCTACGCCAACTCTGCTTACCGAACGGTCTCTGGGCAATCTTGCCCTCAGGTGTTCTGTCAAAAACTGCTCCCATGTCTTCCAAATCAAAGATTCTTTGGGGGGCATCTCTCACAAGAATCTCTGCAAGATCCTGGTTGTTGAGGTAATTTCCGCCCACAATTGTGTCCTTGAAGTGAGTTTCAGGGTTGTCATCTGGGTCTACATTACCCAGGGATACATTGTAACCGCCCTCAGCCATGGCAGTATGAGCCTTGCCGAGTAGTTCCTTGCTAAGCATGATGACGTCAAGGTTGTAATTTGAGGCTTCGATTGCAGCACGGCAACCGGCACCGCCAGCTCCAACAACCAGAACGTCGCACATGATTGTCTTGTAGTCCAACTACAGTCCTCCAGTGGAGAGCGCTCTCCTAGGTTAAGCCGTCGGGGCTGGTGCCTCTCTTTAAGAGTTACTGTTGAGCTACAAAGGACTCACCGGAAGAATTCCATGTTTGGGACGAATGTTTATGTCTTTTCAATAGTATATTGCGTGGGGATTTCGGATGGTGTTCACAACATTCACAGTGACTATCCTTGCTAGTATGTTGTCAACGATTGCAGCAATCATTGTTGGACATTATTCTGGTCGCAGCCGAAAAATGAGAGTACAATACGCGCTCATCATATCACTCATTGTTGTTCCACTCATGGCTGTTTTTGTGTCAACTCCTCTATACAGTCTTGTAACTCTCTATGACTGGCCAAATACTGTCTTTGTACTTCCTCCGCATATCGTAATTTGGACTCTAGCTGCAGTGGGAGGGATTCTCGGCATTAGATCTGGAACGATATGGGACCAAGGTGAAACAAATTGCATCTACTGTCTGATGTCCGTGATAGTAGTGCTAGCAGGAATATCGCTTGTGGTCGTCTTTTTGCCATAGTGACTAGTCTTTGACTCCAATTTTCGCGTAGACATCGGATTTTCTGCTTGCTACAAGCTTGTCCATATCATCGTGCATACTATTTCCGTGGGAGTCCATAGTGACTAGTAGTGGACCAAACTCCTCAGCAGTGATTACCCAGAGTGCTTCTGGCATTCCAAGATCAGACCACTCATATGCACGGACTTCCTTGAGCCCCTTCGCAGCTAAGGCACCGCAACCACCAGTATAGCTGCAGTAGACAGAGCCGACTTCCTTCAGAGCATCAAGCGTCTTCTTTCCCATTCCACCTTTTCCGACAATGATTCGAGCCTTGTACTTTCGAAGGAACTCATCCTCAAAGAGCTCCATTCTGATGCTTGTAGTGGGGCCAGCAGAAACAATCTTCCACTTCCCATCCTTTTGCCAAGCCACAGGGCCTACGTGGTAGATCACACTACCTTCGAAGTCCACAGGAGGTTTGTCGCCTTTCTCGAACATGTGGAGAGCCCGTTCGTGTGCCTCGTCACGAGCAGTGTACACATGCTCACCCGTGACGTAGACCACGTCACCGACCTTCAGCTTTCGAGTGTCCTCTTCTGATATTGGGGTTGTCAAATGATATTCTACCATCTAGTTGCCCTCCTTCGGATGTGTGAGGTACTTGACCTTCAGATCCTTCGTGATGACAGCAGTACTGCGGCGAGCCGCCCAACACTGGACAGCAACTCCTACAGGCAGGCTTGCTGGGTGACGCATGGCGTAGTCGACTTTGACACCGAGGACTGTGGTCTTTCCACCAAGACCCATGGGTCCAATCCCAGTTGAGTTGATAGCATCAAAGAGCTCCTCCTCAATCTTGGCCACTTCAGGTTCCGGGTGTTTGTCATCTAGAGGCCTGAGTAGCTGTTGTTTTGCTATCTTGATTGCAATATCCGAGCCACCGCCAATTCCAACGCCAATGATATTCGGAGAGCATGCCTTGCCCATATATGAAAGAGCGTTGTCTACTACGAGTTTCTTCACTCCAGTGAGCCCAACACCGGGTTTAAGCATACCAACGATGCTGACGTTCTCACTACCTCCACCCTTTGGAAAAGCGGTAATCTCTAGAGAGTCTCCATCTACAATCTCCCAGTTAATCCATGGAATTTTCACACCAGTGTTGTCGCCTGAGTTTCCGCCAACTATGGGATTCACTGCATTTGGTCGGATTGGGACCTCAGCAGTTGCCTTTCGGCTTGCCTGTGTGAGAGCTTCTTTGATCTCACCCATGAAGGGGAACTTGGCTCCTACCTTGACATAGAAAATCATGATTCCAGTGTCCTGACACATTGGAACACCAGTCTCTGCAATCTCCAGATTTGTGAGAATAGCTGAGAGCTGGGTCTTAGCAGTTTCATCTGTTTCGTTCTTGTTTGCAGCCACTAGGGCTGCTTTGATATCAGAAGGAAGTTCAGTAACTGCCTTCTTCAGAAGACGAAACGTTGTATCATGAATGACTTGATACGGATCTTCCATTCGATCACATCTGAATCGTGAATATATGAAGTGCGAGAGTTAATCCCGCCCACAGGCCGCGGAGTCAAAAGCTGCTTAATCTGTGTTCCTATCAAGTCAAAAGGCTATGACTATATACGGGATACGTCTGGAGAGATAGTAGGAGTGTATTCTTGATGGCCCTAGCGTTGACAGAGATGTCAGTCATATCATTCGTCATTGTCATCGCACTCCTCGTAATCTATTCAGTCTTAGACATAAAGGATCGCAAAGTTAGGAACGAGATTGTCTTTGGTGGGCTCATTGTGGGCAGTGTCATCTCACTGTTTACTGGTCATTTCCTGCATTATCCTGAACTTCATCTTACTGCCATTCTGCTGGTCATCCCGATATCATACATCTTGTTCAGGTTAGGTTCAATTGGAGGAGCTGATGTCAAGGTTCTTTTCACAATTGCACTACTTAGTCCTGGAATTGAGTTTGGAGAGTGGGGTCAGCAAATGCTTGAAGCAATCATAGGACTTGGGGGAGAGCTGGTTATCATGCTCCTGGGAGGATACATCTATTGGAGAAGTAAGGACAGAGAAACAACACCGCCATTGATACCCATACTTCTCATTGGGTACGTTTTCGTGCAACTTTTTGCATTGATTTAAGACCGCTTCTTTGTTGACTTCTTCACGGATAGTTCGATTCCGGACCTGCCAATTGTGAACGGATGAGATTTGAGACTGTGTGGAGTCTGCTTCATCTTCCATACCAATAGGTCTCGCTTTAGGGTCCCATTCACCTCAGATAGATTCAGTGTGATCAGGCCCTGTGTGACGAACTGCTCTACTCCAGCCCGGCTATGGCTTTCAGGATCTACAATCTCACCAATCAGAAGAGAGGTGACTTTCAGTTCCTGTAATAGAGCACAGATTCTGAAGAGCTCGGTCCTAATCTGAGAAGGCTCATCAAGTCCGATTCCTAGCCCAGAAATGCAATCAATCACAAGTCTTCGTGCCTTTGTTTCATCTATGGCCCGGTAGATTTCCTCGGCCAGTGTCGTCATGTCGAAACCACGACGGAGTGCGTATTTCTCGGATGTTGGTAGCTGTGCCTTGCTAGAAGCAGCGTCGATGATGGTGAATGCACCCTTCTCCTCCAGTTCCCGGAGATCCCAACCAAATTGGGATGCCTCAGCTCTTAGGTCGTCTGGGCGTGTTTCAAGAGTGACAAAGATTCCTGGCTCATCAAATTTAGTCGCACCATTGTACAGAAACTGTAGGCCAAAGATTGTCTTTCCAGAGCCAGTCTGTCCTGAAATCAATACTGTGTTGCCCTCGAGGATACCTCCACCGATGAGTGCGTCGAATCCATTGATTCCTGTCTTAGTACGAGTCATTGGATTCATCTCACTCAGGGTTTCCGCTGATTTCCCAACCTTTTGCAACGGAGTTGACAGGTGTCATGGTTACGTTCACTATATCGGGAGACTTGCGGAGGGTTTCGGTCTTCTTTCGGATGTCATCTTCATCCATACCCATCATCAGTGCATGGACCACCATGGGTTCGTCTTCAACGGCTACCCATAGATAGTGCTCCTCCTTAGCAAGCTCGTCAGCAAATGTTCGAGCTCTTCCCTTACTGATGTCAGGTACGATATGACCTCCAATCTCAATTCTTAGTATGGCTGCTTTTGTGTAACCCATGGCTTCAGGACGAACGAGGGCGCAAAATCGAGTGATTATGTTACTCTCCTTAAGCCTCTTCGCTCGGAAGTGTATAGTGGTGTCTGGCTGGTTTAGCTCTTTTGCGATTTTCGTAAAAGGGGTCTTTGCGTCCCTCTGTAGTATACGAAGTAGGTCTCTGTCTTTTTGATCCATTTCTTAGAAGCCACCAGTCCCATCTGGAGGGATTTCTCGCGCAATATGGAACTCCTCAAAGAGCGTTATTAAGGGTTGTTTGCTTGTTTGTACTATTCGCAATCTCGCCCACTATGATTGAGAATGATACAAGAATTTTACTTACTCTGGTCGTACATATTCGAAAACCTGTGATTCTCTCAATTGGTTGTAGCCCGAATTGTAGGAACTCAGATTCATGGAAGTAGAGCTGAGGGAATCATGAACGCATAGATCAATGTCCAGAGCACTATCCAGAGCATCAAGAATGATACAAGAGAATTGGTTATCATCTTCTGAACCCCTCCCAGTTCTTCAGGTTCAAGGTCCAGGAGGTAGCGGATTACAAAGAGTGAAAGGCCATACATGAGAAAACCGAAAAGTACTCCGCGAGTGCCCGCAAACGCCAGTCCTCCAAATCCACAGACCAATCCGCTGACAATGGCCATGAAAATCTTCACATAGTACTGCTGGTCATTAGGTGTATCAGCCCAACGACCAAACATCCAGTTGGCGAGGTTCTTAAGCGGGGTAACAAACATCTTCAATCACAGCCTGATTGAGGCAGGTTCAATCGACGATGTTATAATCATGTCGGTTTGTTTGCGAGATGAGATGACATGAAAAACTCCATGAGTAACGTAGACATTCGACTCATCCTACCAGAGCTACGTGAGGCTGCTGATGGTGCATTTGTCAAGAATATCTATCAATACGGAGACATTTTCGCACTCAAACTATATCAGCCTGGAGGTGGTACTAGTCAGCTCCTTATCCAACCAGGTCAGAGGATTCATCTCACAGAATATGTGCGGAAGGCTCCAAGAGTGCCCTCAAAGTTCTGCACAGTCCTGCGAAAGTATCTGAAGGACAAAAGAGTAGTATCTGTGAAACAGCATGAGCTTGACAGAATTGTTGTCATAGAGGTGGGAGATGAGGAGAGCTCATACAAGCTTGTTGTCGAGCTGTTTGGGAATGGTAACCTGCTTCTCTTGGACCCAGAGGATGTCATCTTCGTTGCAATGCAGTACAGAAAGATGCGTGACCGGAACATTGTGCCGAAAGCGTTGTACGAGTTTCCACCACCAAGAGGAACTGATGTGTTGACGCTTGAGAAGGGGGCCATTGCAGGAATCATAGAGGATTCTAACGCCAACATCGTGCGGACCTTAGCCAGTAGACTCAATCTGGACTCATTGAGCTGTGAGGAGATTTGTGCCCTCTCTAAGGTCTCTCCCAAGGTGATGACCACGGAGATCGACAGTCAGACTCTTGCAGACCTGGAAGAAGGGCTTCAGACGTATAGAGAGAAACTGAAGACTGGTGTCAATGATCCAAACATTGTGCTCGATGATGAGCCTGCTGAAGACGAGGAGCCACAATTCATAGCGTTCTTGCCTTTCCGGTTCGAGCTGTACCAAGACCTCCCAGCTGAAACCTTTGACAGGTTCAGCCAGGCTTTGGATGAGTTCTTCGGAGTATCTGAAAGCGAACTTGAGGACGAACAGGAGCAGGATGCCCTCTCAAGGGAACAAAAGCGACTGCAGAGAATCATCGACAAACAAAACGAGGGTATTGAGAATCTTGTAGCAAAAGCTAAAGTTCTGCGGACAAACGGTGAGCTAATCTATTCATTCTTCACGGATGTTCAGGAGGTCCTAGAAACCATCACAAAAGCAAGGTCCGGAGGTCATGAATGGAATGAGATCATCAGCAAGATCGAAGAGGGCAAGAAGAAAGAAATGCCTTCTGCACTGTTGATACAGAGAATCATCCCCTCCCAAGGTCAAATCATAGTGAAACTGAATGATACTGATGTGACATTGGACATCAGACTATCAGCCCAGGACAATGCCTCACAGGCCTACGACCAAGCGAAGAAATCAGAATCTAAGGTCGAAGGTGCAAAGAAGCAGATTGAGAAGACGAAGGAGAAGCTGGAGAAGCTTGAGGTAAAGGTCTCAGAGCCCGACACAAAACGCGCTCCTGTCAAGGCCAGGAAGAAGAGATGGTATGAGAAGTTCCGCTGGTTCATATCTTCAGAGGGATTTCTTGTACTTGGTGGAAGAGACGTCAAGAGCAATGAGAATCTTGCAAAAAAACAGATGGGACCAAACGACGTCTTCCTGCATGCTGCGCTACATGGGGCACCTTATACTATAATCAAGGTCCCAGAGAATCCGCCCAGTGAACAGACCCTAGAGGAGGCAGCTCAGTTTGCTGTCACATTTTCAAGCGCATGGCAGGATGGACTCTCCAGCGGAGATGCCTACTGGGTGAATCCAGAACAGGTCAGTTTTAGTCCTCCCTCCGGTGAATACCTGCCAGCAGGGGCAGTGATGCTCTACGGCACAAAGAACTACATTCGAAGAATGCCCATCGAGCTTGGGGTGGGAGTGCTGCTTGAAGAAGAATATGCTATTCCGATGTCAGGTCCACCCGCTGCAGTAGGAACACAGACAGAGTACCATGTCCGCGTGGTTCCGGGAGCAGTAAAGAAAGGGCAGCTCGTTAAAGAGCTCATTTCTAAGCTGCGAAGCCTGGTTCCTGAAGACAAGGCAGACCTCGTGAGTCAGATTCCACAGGAAGATATGATGAGAGTGCTACCAGCTGGTGGCGGAGAAATTGAATCCTGAAAACAGTACAGACACATTTAAAATTGAACTAGTGACCAGTGCAGCTCGAGAAGACACTCTGCCGATTGGCCGAGCGTCAGACCAACTTCTGGTAGAATTGAGGTAACGCAAATGTCTGACCCCTCTCATTCAATGTTTGTGAGAGACATAATGTCTGTCAATGTAGTAACAATGCCACCAGATGCAACAGTATTCGAAGTGGCTGAGTCGATGACCAAGATGGACATTGGATCGATTATTATCACTGAGGAAGATCGACCACTTGGAATCATCACAGAATCAGATATTGTCAGACGTGTTATTACAGAGAAGAGAGATGCACAGAAAACCCCCGCCCGTGAGATTATGTCATCACCGATAATTCACGTAGAACCTGGCACAGCACTGACTGAGGCCATGAGAGTGATGGCAAGAAGTAACATTCGTCGAGTTGCAGTCTTGAAGAACAATTCCTTGGCTGGAATTATTACATCTCGGGACCTGCTACGCTGGTCTCCGGAATTGATTGACATCCTGGTTGAATCCCTTCGACTAAGAAATGAAGGGGCGCAGGTAGAGGAGGAAGATGACGATATTACTTACGGAGGCGAGTGTGATAGCTGCGGAGAGTATTCGACCGATCTAATTGAAGAAGATGGCGAGTACTTGTGCGAGTCGTGTCGTAGCTAGTTGGTCAAGCGCTGCGAACCAACCAGTATTGTGTTAGAAATCGAGAATAGGAGAACATTGCATTGAAAGTTAGTCAAATCATGGCCGAGCCTGTGACAATAGACAAGGACCAAAGACTGTCATATGCGCTCGAACTACTTGAGAAGAAGGGTGTAGAGAGACTAGTTGTGTCTGATAATGGAGAGGTCAAAGGAATCCTCACCTATGCTGATATTGCTGACAGATTGGGTGTCAGCAAGGTCGTAGCCCTATCAATCAAGAGACTCCATGTATCTAGTGCAATGACTGACACTGTGATTACAGTTGATCCAGATGATGAAGTGACTGACGTCGCCCAGCTCATGATAGAGAGAGGAATGAGTGGGTGTCCCGTGGTTGACAAGGATGGCAAGCTTCATGGAGTCATCACCAAAGTACAGATCTCCGAGCTCGTGAAGAAGTTCAAGGATGTCAAAGTGGAGGACTTGATGACCACTAAAGACATTCTTCAGGTCAATCCAGTTTCACGACTTGTGAAGGCCAGGGGAGATATGTTGGCTGCAGGATTCTCAGGAATGCCAGTAACTGATGGAGGGCGTGTTCTAGGCCTCATCACTGAGAGAATGGTTGCAATAGCAATGGCCAAGTTCACTGTGGAGGTCCCTGACAAGCATCGTGCTAACCAGGTCAGGCAGATTCGTGTTGTGGATGCTATGCTCCAACAGCCACCTCTTACAACTCCCGATGAGCCGATTTCGGCCGCAGCTGAAAAGATGCTGCAGGCAAACCTGAACACTCTGCCTGTTGTGGGTGAGAAGAACAGACTCGTTGGAATGATCAGTGCAACAGACTTCACAAGGTTTGTTGCAAACAAGTTTAAGGTACCAGATGCATCTGAGTAAAACGTTCAGCCTCAGCTTTTGCTGACTCTCACTGGCGTTGTTGATGACTCATGCCTATTGATTTAGTCCTCAAAGATGGTATCTTCATTGAGAATGGGAGAGAGACCATTCGTTCTGTGGGAATAGAGGCTGGAAAGATCGAGGGAGTCTACAAACAGAGAGAAGACCCACAGAGTAGAGAGATCATAGACTGTAGAGGATTGTACATTCTGCCAGGTCTGATTGACATTCATGTGCATCTCAGAGACCTCAAACAGAAGGACAAGGAAGACTATGAAACAGGCACGATGGCTGCAGCAGCTGGTGGTGTGACCACAGTCGTAGATATGCCTAACTCGAACCCTCCAGTTCTAGACAAAAAGACACTTGATGAAAAGATTGCTCGAGCACTTGAATCACGCTATGTCAATGTCGGATTCTACGCAGGGATACCCTACAATATAGAACGTTTCGACGTACAGATGTTTCGTGACATTCTCGGTCTGAAGGTGTATCCTCATGCACCATTGGACAGAGAAACGGTTTACAACAAGAACAGAATCAGGGACTGTATGAAACTGGCTAGGGCGAGTAATCTTCCGTTACTCTTCCACCCAGAGACACCAAATGCAAACGATGTGCCAAAATCTATTGAAGAGTTCTTTCTCAGGCACAGTTGTGAGAGTGAGGCGACCTCCCTGCAGGCATTTATCGATGCTAAGATTGAGTATGAGGCTCGGTTGCATGTTTGTCATGTGAGTTGTGCAGCCACAGCCAGACTAGTACACGAGAACAGGGCTGAGGACACATTAACCGCAGAAGTAACTCCCCACCATCTGTTCCTCAAGGGCGGGGATTTCCCCTACAAGGATGGTACAGCAAAGATGCTTCCTCCTCTGAGGTCGCCCCATGACAACCGGATGCTATGGGAGCATCTGACAAAGAGCTGTGCCATAGATTGTATAGCTACCGATCATGCCCCACATAGAAAGTGGGAGAAGACCGCTCCTTTCTTGAAGGCTTCCTCAGGAATACCAGGACTAGAAACCTTTCTACCAATCATGCTCACTGAGGTCCTTGAGAAACGAATGACATGGATTGATTACCTGAGGGTCTGTTCTTCAGCCCCAGCAAGGATTCTTGGGCTCGAAACAAAAGGGATTCTTACGAAGGGTTATGATGCAGACATCGTACTTGCGAGGATTCAGGAAGGGACAATATCCGGTAACGATTTCTACTCAAAAGCAAAGATTACTCCTTTTGAGGGGCGACGAGTCTTAGCACGTGTGATCACAACAATTGTGGGAGGAGAGGTCGTATTCAGAGATGGAGAATTCGTACTGGGACCAGGAATTGTTGGTATGGTTCCAGTACAGAAAGCCTGAACAGTGCAAGTATAAATAACAAAGCAAGCACAGATGACAGGGATGATGTGTTGTGACTAATGCTTTCTCTGATGATGACGGCGTCTTTCTCGTCAATCTAGCAAGGAAGACGGTTGATGACATTGTCACTTCCAAAAGGAAGGCGGAGGTTCCAAAGAACACTCCAGAGCATTTACATAGCAAATCAGGTGTGTTTGTCACGCTAAACTCTGTTACAGGAAACCAAGTTAACTTGAGAGGGTGCATCGGTCGTCCTTATCCATCATCGCCCCTTGTGGAGGCAACCATCGACTCGGCTGTGGACTCTGCTATCAATGACCCACGATTTCCAGCAGTCATTCCTAGAGAACTTGACTCAATCATCGTAGACCTGAGTGTGTTGACTCCGCCACAGAAGATAGAATACTCCAAACCTGAGGAACTACTTCATCTTGTCAAAGTGGGACGAGATGGACTGATTGCCAGCAGGGGGATGTTTCGAGGTCTACTCCTCCCTCAGGTACCCGTTGACTGGAAATGGAACACAGAACAATTTCTAGAACATACATGTAACAAAGCAGGACTTCCATTTGATATGTGGAAGAACCCTGAGACTGAGTTTATGTCGTTTCAAGCCGAGATATTCGGTGAGGAAACACCGAGGGGCAATATCGTCAGGAACCCCCGACATCCCAGGACGTGCGATTGATTGAAGTATGGCAACCTTCCTCCAGAAGTGATTGAAACTCTAAAGAAGTTCATCGACGAGGATGTGAGATCAGGAGACCTCACCACTAGACTCACAATACCTGAGGAAGCGACTGCACTCGCAACGGTATATGCCAAGGAACGGGCTATTCTCGCAGGGATTGAAGAGGTTGCGGCAATTGCTGAGTTCTCCGGTCTCGAATATGAGGTGTTGGCATTCGAAGGTAACTGGGTGGATCCTCAAACGCCGGTTATGCGCCTAAGAGGACCAGCCAGGACTCTCCTTTCGATTGAGAGAGTGTGTCTAAACATAGTCCAGAGGATGAGTGGAATTGCTACCAAGGTCAACAGGATGGTCACTGTAGCCAAAGAGGGAAATCCTAACATCAAGGTAGCAGCCACAAGAAAGACCACTCCAGGATTCAGATTCTTTGAGAAACGTGCTGTAGTAGTAGGTGGAGGCGACACGCACCGTTACGCTCTAGATGACATGGTCTTGATCAAGAACAATCATATCACTGCTGCAGGAGGTGTCCGGGAAGCTGTCACTGCAGCCAGAGAGGGTGTTTCTTTCAGCAAGAAGATCTCGTGTGAGGCTCGTACATTACAGGAGGCTCAAGAGGCGATTGGAGCAGGAGCAGACATAGTTCTGCTTGACAACTTCAAGCCAAAGGATGTGGGAGGAGTTGTAGAAGTGCTCAAGAATGAGGGACTCCGTGACAGGGTGATTCTGGAGGTTTCTGGCGGGGTCAATGAGGAGAATGCAAAGGAGTACGCAGCAACTGGAGTTGATGTGCTCTCATCAGGAGCACTGACTCACTCTTTCAAATCAGCTGACTTCAACATGTTGCTCTCTCTGAATTGAAGCAGAAAATCAGATGGTGCCCCAGCCGGGATTCGAACCCGGGTTTTCTCGACCTCGAAGAACCTTCGAAGCCTCTTAGACTCGAAAGGCCTAGATGCTGGGCCGGGCTACACTACTGGGGCTGTAGCATCGACTCCTTTGTCAAGATGTTATTAAGATTGTGCAGAGGACACATTCCAATTAGGAGATTGTTCTCATGACTTGGTCTCTACAACCCTCTGATGACCTGATCTGACGGACCTCACGTAGAACAGACTGTACCATCTTTCGTCCAGGTCTTAGGATTCCACGCGAGACTGCTTGCAAAAGGAATGAATGGAGATCATCAGTTGTGGGCACTCCGGATATCTTCATCGAACCTGCAACCATTGTAGGGACAGCCAGTACACCATAAGCCTCAGCAATCCGATGCTGTTTCTCGACATCCACTTCATAGACCTGTTGTTCGGTTCCCAGAGCCCTACATTCATTCTCCAGCATTGACTTGAGGACCCCGCACCATGTGCAGTAGTCCGAAGTGAACAATAGAATCATCATATCCGCACCTATGAATCGACTCGATGTTCCGTCAAGAGAATTTAAAGTCGGAATTTTTCCGAATCGTTTTTCCACAGTTTGAACAGCTTCTTTGCGTTTTGAAGGGGTCAACTCGGTACTCGGTCTAGGGCGATTGGATTCCATTCGCAAGCTTAATATCAATCACGAGTTTCAAGCCAGTAGTACGAGCTTGGGGCCCGTAGCTCAGCTTGGTAGAGCAGCAGGCTCATAACCTGTCGGTCGTGCGTTCAAATCGCGCCGGGCCCACCACGCTTTCC
>Ga0209536_100001632_pt1 | contig 36718 bp, 34 predicted proteins | sample DeeMarSeWOR28_12_FD_187461 | JGI IMG/M metagenome (GOLD analysis project Ga0209536, IMG submission 187461) | Marine sediment microbial communities from White Oak River estuary, North Carolina - WOR-2-8_12 (SPAdes) (version 2) | ecosystem: Environmental > Aquatic > Marine > Intertidal zone >... | reverse complement strand
CGACTCTTTTCTTTTCCTCGAGGGTCTGAAACAGCTGCTGCATGGGTTCAACCAGCTGTCGTTTCCTGGGTCCGGGAAGGTCGGACTGCCGAATATCCAGAATCTGCTGCCTGGCGAGCTCGATCCGCTCGAGGTTTTTTTCAAAATCAATTGAATGTGAATCCAGGTTGCGCTGAAACCTTTCGACGATCTCGGACAAGGCTTTGGATGCCAGCCGGTTCTCCCTGATGGCGTTCTCAAGGTCTCCGGTCTGAAGCCGGTCCATCAGCAGCAACTGCGCGTGGGCGGTGTTTTGGGTGTCGTACTCCTTGATTTGCGTTTGAAGCTCTTTCTGCACAGTCTCGAGCTGCCGCAGCTGTTCATTGAGATTCGCCAACTCTGCACGGTGGATCTGCACTTCGCTTTCGGCGGATTGAGCCATCTGCTCCAGCGAGACCTGGGCGTCGGTTACAATTTCGCTCTCATCTTCTGCCTGGGCTGTGGTCATCAAAGAGATGACCAGAAGCAGCGTTAATACGAACCCTGCAACCTGCCGTGCAGGTATGCACAAAGAAAAACGCATCGGGAGAGAAAAACATTTTTGAATAAATAAGATCATACCGGTGACTCCTAAATCATAAGCGCCAACTGAAGAATTTTAAGACTCGATGTAATGCTTCACGATATTTGGCAGGGGTAAGAAATCGATATTTCTTAAAAAATGAATATTAAACAATCCAGCTGCAAATATTGCGAAAACCTTTGATATATGAAACATAACGAAGAGTCAACTGTTGTTCAATTCATTGATCATCCCATGATTTTTGGATGTCTCGGGCGACCAAGAAACCAGATTATGCATTTCATCAACTAATGTAATAAATTTTGACTCGCCTAAAATTAGAGACTTCGTGCCAAACCACTAATTCTCATTTTTTATGGATATGTTATGCATATCTGCAATATATTCTGCCCTAAAAAATTACAGATACTGTAAACATATTTGCACTTTGAGAGGCTTTTGAAAAGTTTTGATATTGTCAATTGATGTTTTAAATCACCTTCCGACTCTGTCAAATCAAGTTTAGGTCGGGACATCTAATCTTTCATGCCTTGGTGTCGCCTGATGGTGTCGGGCTTGACCGTAAAGGAGCTTAAGAGACGACACCAAATACAAAGCGAGCTGTATAATTTCAATGACTTAGAACGGGTTCAGATTGAATCCATTCTATTTTTCATCAAAATTTGAAGCTGGGTTAGACGCTTCCCCTTAATTTCATCAAGGTTTTCCTCCCAAAAAACTGCCAGACAATCGGTCTGCTTCTCGGTTCCCGTTTCGATCTGCCCTGCATAAATCTGGTTGGTTTTCTGTCGATGAACTTGAAATTGAATATATGAAATGATATCGACGTTTGTATAGTGGTAGGCAGATATCTCAAGTTATGCCTGCCCTGTTAAATTCTCAATTTATTATAAGCACGAGAAGGCGTTATATTAAGATGCATCGAGATTTATGGAATACTGTAATGCAATATACAGCTTAACAAAAATGCTCTTCCTTACTTATTTGTCAACTCATTCGATACAAGAGGTTGGTTTATGAGAAATTTATTTAACCGCCTATCACATTTTCTTGCCCAATTATTATTCAGTATTGTTATGCCTCCCTTATTTATACCAAGTATTGCGAGACTGCGTGTTACCCGTTCAATGATTGCTTTTTGCTTTGGACGTATGTACGGAAACAAATATCAACGTGTTATTGATTCTTTTCAAGGGAAGTATGGATTAGCGATGGCTGATGGTTTAGCAAAAGCCAAGGAAATAGCTGGGGATGGGATTTCTGTGATATTAGATTGTGGCACAGGAACAGGCTTTGTAACAAAACAAGCCTCAACTTACTTTCCGAATGCTAAAATAGTTGCATTTGATATTCTTGAAGGAATGCTATCGCAGGCACGAAATAATTGTAGAGAAATAGCCTCAAGTGTTATACATGTCCAAGCAGATACTTTTGCTCTACCATTAGCTGACAATTCTGTTGATTTAATTTTGGCGCAAAATACTATCCCGAATTTTGAAGACTTCGTCAGGATATGCCGTTCTGGCGGAATGATTATTTTTGTTGATTGTTCTGCTGGATGGATCGCTAATATCGCGAAACGTTTATTAGAAAAACAACAGTTATTTAAAAAAGTGATTGGTGAACGGGTTAATTTGGGTTTTTATTTATTGGCGCAAAATTATTAAATAGGACATTGATTGCTTTAATGAATAAAATACAAAGAGAAAGAAAACCACTTTACATATCGGATGCTAAGAAGTGTGCCAGGCAAATGGTCAGAGAATCTTTGACTGAAATTTTGGCAGCTACATATCAGACACCATCGCTTGAGGAGATGATCTCTGTTCTAAAAAGGGACTTTGAACATTCATTCGATGAGTTCACAGCACGACGCAAGATTATGAGATCTCATATTGACTGGAGTGAAAATCAGATTGAAGATGAAATAGAGATGCAAAAAAGACGCTTTGAAAACGAGCTTGGGGTGAATCTTAGGGTGGCCGCATTAAACACAATTGAAGAAATCGAGAAACTGATAACAAGTTTAAATAACACTATCAAGAAATGGAAAATTGAGAACCTTTAGTAAGTTTGAACTTATAACCAGCTATTTGAGGAATGAGTAAAACAAAGTCATGATCGATCCGGGGTTAAAAGATAAAGTTGTGCTTGTAACGGGGGGAAATAATCCCTTTGGCATTGGTGCAGCGATTGCAAGAGCTTTTGCTTCTCAAAGTGCCAATTCGTTCATACACTTCTTTCGTCAAGAAATCGATTTTCGTTATAAGGATCAGAGTAACAGTCATTCACAGCAACCGGGGTTAGGGTTCTTTTTTGAACAACAGCGAAAAACAGCCGATGAGGTGGTTACATCCATCCGAAAGTCTGGTGGTAAAGCGGAATCTTGGGAAGGAGATCTTCGCAATCCGAAAAATGTTAATCGCTTATTTGAAGAGGCAGAAAAGGCGTTTGGACAGGTTGATATTTTGGTGAATAATGCGGCAGAATACGTCGCAGATACCTTTGTTCCATCCAATACGTTAGGAAAAGAGGCAGAGTTATGGGACGGTGGTCCAATGGTCTCAACGATAGATGTTGAAAGCCATGATCGTCATTTTGCGGTAAACGCACGCGCCGTTGCTATCCTAATGAGCATGTTTGTACGTCGAATTATCGAAAGACAGACAAACTGGGGCAGAATTATCAATATCAGCGCAGATTGCGCGTGGGGATGTCCTAAAGAGATTTCCTATCGAGCAAGTAAATACGCGTTGGAATCTTATAGCCGGAGTGCTGCGGCCGAATTGGGGCCATATGGGATCACGGTTAATGTGGTCTCACCGGGTCCGGTTCAGTCCGGCTATATTTCTCCGGAAATGGAAGAAGCTCTTATTACAGATATACCATTGCGGCGAGTTGGACGACCAGAAGATATTGCCAATACTGTAGTATTTCTTGCTTCAGAACAAGCCAGTTGGGTAACCGGGCAATTAATCTTTGTACATGGTGGCCATCGTATGGCCTTAGGACAATAAATTCTATAACAAATTTTTTTATAACCATAAAACATATATCTAATGCTTTTGATTAAATGAAAACATATTTGTACTTTGAGAGGCTTTTGAAAAGTTGATATCATATTGTCACTGGAGTAGGTTTCATTTGTGAAATCGCGCCGGATCCGACATCTGATTTCGCATTTCTTAGACGTAGTTGACACCATAATTTTTATTGCTTTAAAACCTTAAAAAAGGGGGGTGACCTTGTGATGCAAGAAGGTTTTAAACGTAAACTCACCGCCATCCTCAGCGCTGATGTGGCAGGCTACAGCCGCCTCATGGGTGAAGATGAAGCTGCCACGGTTAAAATCCTATCCGCCTACCGGGAAGTCATGGCTGTTCTTGTCAAACAACACAGGGGAAGAGTGATAGATTCACCGGGGGACAACGTACTGGCTGAGTTTGCCAGTGTGGTAGATGCTGTACAATGCGCCGTAGCGGTTCAAAAAGAGTTACAGGAACGCAATGCTAAACTACCTGAAAACCGTAAAATGGAATTCAGGATGGGTATCAACCTTGGGGATGTTATCGAAGAGGGAAACCGGATCTATGGTGATGGCGTCAACATTGCTGCCAGACTGGAAGCTCTGGCGGATCCCGGCGGCATTTGCATCTCTAAAACGGCCTTTGATCAAATCGAGACGAAGTTGCCTTTAGGGTATGAATACTTGGGGCAACAAACAGTCAAAAACATCGCCAAACCTGTTGGTGCCTATCGTGTCTTGATGGAGCCAAGGATAAGTGTCGTGGAAGAGAGAAAGAAGGGAAAGGCCCTTCGAGCCCGACCACGAAAAATGGTTCTTACCGGAGTAATTGCACTTTTGGTGCTTGTCGTTGTCGTGGCGATTTGGAACTTCTACTTGCACCGTACTCCTCCTGCAGTCAAGCCAGCCCCTGTTGAGAGAAGCACATTTGTACCACCTGAAAAGCCTTCAGTTGCTGATGTGCCGCCTGAAGGCGCGGTAATTGCTGAGACTGAGTTTCCTTCCGTTGGTACAAAATACACCTATGAGACAGTAACACAAAAAAACAGCTACAAGAGAACCTTTGTCGTAATTGAAGACGGTATGTTCGAAGATAGAGAAGTGCATCGCGTTGCTGTCTTAGGTAGAAACGCCACAAGAATATATGACAAGGAAAGCAAAAACTGGATGGGGTCAATTTTTGATGGTGAAATAGTTAGGCGTGCAAAGCCCCATGAGGATTTATTTAGATTTCCGCTGTACGTTGGGAAAAAACACAAATCAAAATTTTCTCTCAATGAAAAAGATTGGAATGGAGATATCACCAGAACTGTTGAGGTGAAATCTTTGGAAGAGGTAACGGTACCTGCCGGGACATTCGAAGCTTTTAAGATCATGACGAAACGTAAGGGAGTGAAAAATATCTACTGGTATTCTCCCAAACTAAGGTTATATGTAAAGAGAATTAAAAAGCATCATAGCGCCGGTGAAAGCAAAACAGAACTAATTCAATATACAGAACCTTGAATAAACGTTTCGCCTAATTATTCTTCGATTTCTGTGTGTGGGCAACGATTGCATTCAGAATCTGCGGCCACGCGCCGCCGGGTGGAAGATCGTGTCCCATTCCCTCGATAATCAGTAGCTCTGCCCCCGGAATGGCATCTGCCGTATCTTTACCGCATTCCACCGGTACCAGAGGATCATCGGATCCATGGATCACAAGCGCAGGTGCAGTTACGGACGCCAGAGCGGGTTTCCGATTATCCTGTGCCAGGACAGCCATGAGCTGACGCGCAACACCCTCAGGGTAAAATGCCCGGTCATAAGATTTTGCAGCCAGCTGCCGGTGAAATTCCTCATCAAAAGAAAATCCGGAACCTGCAATGATGCGGAATGTCCTTACAAGGTACTCGATATATGCTTCACGTTCAATCGGTGGAACCTCGATCAACACTTCCATAGCATCCGGCTTGGGCTGCGGAAGTATGGGATTTCCCGTAGTGCTGTAAATAGAAATTAGGCTCAATACCCGTGATGGATGCCTGATGGCAATGGCCTGGGCGATCATTCCACCCATGGACATTCCGCATATATGTGCCTTTCGTAAGTCCAAGGCATCCAGCAACCCAACGGCATCATCTGCCATGTCTGCGATCGTATAGGGTGGGGTAACCGTCTCGCCCCGCATCAATTTATTGACAGCATCCATAATGTTGGGTTTACCCGCGTCCTCAAATTTGTGGGATAGTCCAACATCCCGGTTATCATACCGGATCACGTAATGCCCGCTTTTGGCGAGCTGTTCGCAGAAATCCTCGTGCCACTCAATCAGCTGACCACCCAGCCCTATGACTAAAAGCAAAGGTGGAGCCGATGGATTTCCAAACGTCTCATATTCTATCTGAATCCCGTTGGCCATTGCCCTTGGCATAATTACTCCCTCCTTCAGTTTATGTATTGTATGGCCTCCTATATTTAAGATGCCATTAAATGTGTTTCAGAAACGCCCAGGTTTTGATCGATAGTGAAGCTATAGGGAAAAAAGCGCAGCCTACAAATAGTACGTGAGCATTTTTCGACGACGACTAACAAAACTATCGTGCAAAAAATGGGCGTTTCTGTGGCAAATTCTTCAGCACATGCATTTGAGGCGATAATCTCGGTACCTTTAAACAATTGATTCCCAAAACAGTGGTCACCATTGACATGGGTGTTGACCAGAATATCGATGGACCCAGCAGCATTTGTCGCTGCTTTCATGGCATCCAGCATCTTCCGGGTCAAATCCAAACCGTAAAGCGTATCCACCACCATGGAATGTTCCCCATCTACAATAAGCCCTGCATTGTTCAGCCCCCATGAGCCATCCGGTTGAAGATACGTGTACATACCATTACCAATTTGGTGAAGTCCTCTGGTGTATTCCCATTTGCTCATTATTTCTGATCTCCTTGGATATTATGAATTATAACTCACTCGAGAATTCGATATTCGGATTTTACCTAAAGTGGCTTTTCGTTTTGCATAGACTATTTAGGCGTAGGTCGAGACCCCCATCTTTTCTTCCCAATCCGAAAGGGTTTTATCTATACAATCCAACAATTCATCAACCTGATCTCGGGTGATACACAACGGTGGCGCAATCCAAAACGGAAGCCCCCTCTTTTTCATACTTGGCCGGCGAGGACCGCACAGCGTGTTGTAAAAGACAATACCGTTTTTCAGGCCGATGGACTGCAGCCAGAATTCAGGTTGTGTATCCCTAATAGGTGTAAATGGATGATCGGAAAACACCTTCCCCATATGCCTTCCGGCTTTCGATAGATATAGTTTTCAGTTTCGGTATTAGATACTTTGTGCTCCTTCTAGTTAGAAAACTTCAGATTCATCTACCATCATCGAACAGCCAGTTGCGAGTAACCAGCAGCCTGTTATTTTTCCAAAATATGAATCGCCATCGCGGCTTCTCCAAACCCGAGTGTTCCGCCACCATTTTCCGACATGGCAATGCGGGGGTTATTCACCTGCCTCTTTCCGGCTTCGCCTCGCAGCTGGGTCACCAATTCATAAATCATGGCTAAACCCGAGGCCCCGATGGGATGGCCGCGGGACATGAGCCCACCGCTGGTGTTCACGGGGATTTTTCCATCAATTGCTGTGGCTCCGCTTTCTGCAAACGGACCGCCTTCACCCTCCGGACAAAATCCCATTTTTTCATACTGGTAGAGTTCACCAAAGGCGGTGGCATCGTGGACTTCGGCTACATTTATGTCTTCCGGTCCCAAACCGGCTACTTCATAAGCTGCCTTGGAGGCCCGTTCGCTGATATCAGGCTGTCCGGCACGCGATCCGGATTTCATGATAGATGCTCGAATCAGCGCCGCTCTTTTACTGGGATGTTTCTTTAAAAATCGCTCGCTGCAAATGATAGCGGCAGCGGCCCCGTCTCCAATGGGAGCGCACATAGCCCGTGTCAAGGGATACGCAACTTCCCGGTCTTCCAGCACCTGTTCCACCGTCATGGGAAATGTGTACTGGGCTAAAGGGTTCAGTGTTGAATTATTATGAGCTTTGGCCGCGATAGCCGCTAATTGGCGCTGAGTGGTGCCATACTGCTGCATATGCCAGCGGGCGCCCATTGCATAAAAATCCATAAACACGGAATGACCGCCGGGTTTTTCTTTTTCCGGTTTTTTGCCTTTCTCTTTTACCTCTTTTTCCTTTTTCTCCTTCTGCTGTTTTTTAAACTCTTCGATCAGTTTAGTGGTTTCCTCCACATCCGTGCCGGCAATAAATCCTTGCATGACCTTTTTACGGTCTTCATCGTAAAGTTTTTCAACCCCGATAGCCAATACACAATCATATATTCCAGCCTTAATTGTTGCCCAACCCGAATGCAACGCCGTACTTGCGCTGGCACAGGCATTTTCTACATTTATAATCGGTATCTTGTCCAAACCGTTCGCCGAAAGGGCTACTTGCCCGCGGATACAATGCTGAAAGTCGTATATTCCCCAGCTACAGTTGGAAAACCAGGCAGCTTCAATATCCTCTATGGAAAGTCCACAGTCCTTTAGCACAAGCTGAAGGGTTTCTCCGGTAAGATCTTTAACACCCTTTTCTAGATACTTTCCGAACTTAATCATCCCAACCCCTAAGATGTAAACATTATCACCCATATCTTTCCTCCTTATAAAAGTTGTAAAGGCCTCCGGCTATCGCTGATGACTGAAAGTTGACAGCTGATTGTCGATAAGATTGAATCTTTTATAATTTGGAGTAAACCCCACTTTGAGCTGTGAGCTGTGAGCTATGAGCTTCAAATTAGATCTCCGTGCGGCAATTTACCACTACGCGCCTTTTCGACGGTTTCATCAAAGCTGGGTCCCAAATCCACCCCGAGTTGCTTCATGCGCTTTTTGGCCCATAGCCCCACATTGCGGTCGTCTTTATAAAAATTGTCCTCACGGGTTGTCCGAGGGTCGAATTCGTCGACCCTTTGGCCCTCTGTTTTATGCAACGCAAAGCGTGAGAGCACTCGTTGAAGATCAGATGATTGGCAACTCCCGCACTGCAGACCTTCTTCTTCCCGAGCCTTAATAATCAAAGCCGTATTGATTTTCCCACACGCGTTGCATTTATATTCGTATAAAGGCATGGATTTCTCCTCTGCTAGATGTTAGTTGTCAGTTGTCAGTTGTCAGTTGGAAAAGTAGAGTTACGCGCTGCATGTTCCGGGTTGCTGGTTGCGCGTTGCGAGTATCCAGCAGCGAGCATCCAACGACCAGTAACCAAACCAGTCGCAAACTCCGAGTGTCGAGTATCAATCATCCAGTATCATTATTTCAATTTCAGATCCGGCATCTCTTTCTCCCTATCCCACGTTTGATCCGTCACTCCCTTTTTTTTCATCTCCGCTTTTTGTACCCTCAAGGTACCTGTCTTAGGAATGTCTTCTACGACATCCACATAGCGGGGAACCATAAAATATGCCATATTCTCCGCACAGTGCTGCATGAGACCCCTGAAATCCAAACTTGCGCCGATGGCAGGTTTAACCCAGATCATTACATCATCTTCGCCAAGGTCCGAGGGAACCCCAAAGGCGGCACACTCAGCCACATCAGGATGTTTCTCGATGATATTTTCTACCTCGAAAGATGAAATATTTTCTCCCCTTCGACGCATGCAATCGCTCTTTCGGTCAACGAAATATAAATTTCCCTCCCTGTCGGCAAAGAACAAATCGCCATGGTAAACCCAGCCGTCACGTACTTTCTTCTGTGATGCCTCCGGGCTCTTATAATATTCCACACTTCCGGTCTTCTTATCTGTGACTTGCGTGATCAGCTCGCCAATCTCCCCTTGAGACACTTCATTGCCGTCATCGTCTACCAGTTTCCATGGGTGACCGGTGATAATTTTGCCAACCGAGCCCACCGGTGCATCGCCAAAATTAAATGTGAGCGCACCGCCGCCATCCACTGCGCCGAAAGCCTCCCAGATTTTAACATTAAAGCGTTTTTCAAAAGGCTCCCAGAGGTTTGCCGGACAGGCCGATGTAATCACGAGACGAACGGGATTGTCGGCATCGTCGGGCTTTAGGGGCTGTTTCATGAGTATAGGCACCATGGCTCCCAGCGCATTAAATGTGGTACCGCCGTATCGTCGAATAGAATCCCAGAAACCGGATGCAGAAAATCGCTTCTCCAGGGCCATGGATGCACCGCGACACATCGCAAAGCCGGCTGTTAAAATCAAAGCATTGGCGTGAAAAAGCGGCAATGCGGTATAGAGGATATCATCGGGTTGGTAAACTAACCCTGCCAATGCTATGAATCCTGGGATATTGCCTGATCGATTACGATTTACTACACCCTTTGGAAATCCTGTTGTTCCGGATGTATACATAAGATAGGCAATATCATTTGGATCCATTTCATGATCAGGTTTTTCAGGAGAAGCATTCAGTAATTCTTCTAAATCAATCGTTTTCGCTGGTAGAGGAGCATCGGTGGTGCGGCGCACATAGACCTTTTCAATTGATCCTCCCGAATCCCCAAGCTCACTAAATTTTGAATATAACGTGTCGTCGGTAACCAGATATTTAACATCCGAATGCGTTAAGATATACTGAAGTCCGTCTCCTTTCAGAGCCACGTTGATCGGGACGCTATAAAACCCGCCCCTGGGCAATCCGTAAAACAGAAATGGATACTCGGGGCAATTTCCCATTAAAATGGCGACACCATCGCCAGGCCTTGCTCCCTGATCAGCAAAACCGTTGGCAGCGCTGCAGGTATATCGGTCAAATTCAGCAAAACTGACTGCCCGGTCTTCGTGAAGAATATAAGGTTTTTCACCGAACGTTTTTCCTTGATGTTCAATCAGTTCATTAAAGAACTTGAATTGAGGTTTTTGCGTCATTTTGTCCCTCCTTTTATCCAAATTTTTAATGAAAAATTTGGATTATTCCTCCATCACAGGGCCTTTTTCACCATCCCGGAACCAAATAATAGGACGAAATTCGCGGGGGACGATACCTTCCTGTTTGAATTTTGGATACCCCAGCACCATGGCGGTGTTGATTTTCCAAGGGTCTTTCAGTCCAAGCTTTTCCTTGAGCTCGGGAACCATCTCAATTACCTGGCTGAACCCGATCCAGCAAAAGCCAAGACCCAGCGATTTAGCTGCAAGGTTCATATTTTGACCGCAGATACCCGCCTGAATCTGGGGCCCGCCGATAGACCGATCATCACAGGCCACCAGAATCACCACTGGTGCATCCAGAAATACCGGTGCGTTTCCGGCAGCGATACTGCCGGCCCCGCCGAGAATAATCCGCGGATCAAATAAGCCTGGATTCGGGTCCTGTGCGTACACTTGCACAAGACCCTTTACGGTAGCATCATTTTTGTAAGTTGTATGGAACATGCTTAAAATGGAATAGCAAGCCTCGTTCATTTGTTTGATCAGCTCTTTATTTGTTACTACAATGAACTTCCAAGGCTGGCAGTTCCCGCTGCTGGGAGCAAACCGTCCGGCTTCCAATACTCTTTTTATGAGGGGTTCCGGTACCGGATCGGACTTGAAGTTTCGAACACTCCTGCGCTCAAAGATGGTACGTTCGACCACGGTCCATTCATCCGGATTGCCTTCGGCGTCTCTGGGTTCATACGGCATTTTAGCCGCAAGGGGTCCGCCTTGGGTCTCGTAAAAGCCTCCATCCTCAACATAATAAGGTTGAACGATTGAAATGGCCCCTGTTGGACAAGCGACCATACAATTGTAGCAACTGAAGCAATCGTATTCCACCTTCATACGGGGAACTTCGTTTTCATCCATCTCCCAGGCCCTAAACGGGCAGTTCTCGAGGCACAATCCACAATGATTACATTTTTCCGGATCAGTTTTCATTATACCCATATGAACCCCGGTGGGACGGAACATGGGTTTAAGCTCCTCCCAAGTCATGTCTTCTTGCGCTTGAGCCCTCGGGGCAGCGGTGGCGTCTGTTTTCTGAACCAACCATGTGCTTCGGCCGGCAGCGAGTTTATCCGCTCCGCCAATGGCCAGAACCTCATTCGTGCCGTCCTCGATCATCGCCGCCCGGGCATCCCTAAAGATTTTTTCGACATGATATTCTTTCGAAAGCCCGTAACCTCCAAAGATTTGAATAGCTTCACTGGCAACTTTGAAGGCCGTTTCGGTGGACAAGATTTTGGAAGCCATCGCGTAGTGGGCAGCCGGTGGCTGCATCTGCTCGATGAGCCGGGTATTGTATACTGCTTGCCGGCGAGCTAGTGAACGAGCCGCTTCTACGGACACAAACATATCAAACAGCTTCAGTTTGATGTTTTGATGCTCGATAATGGCTTTGCCCCCCTGCACCCTGTTTTTGGCATATTCAAGAGCCTCCTCCAAAGCAGCCAAAGCTGTTCCGGCAAAAACAATACCCATTCCGCCATTGGCCATGGTCAGCTGTCCGCTAGAATAAAGATTGAACATGACCGGATCTGCGGCAATCAACATCTCTTTTGGTATTCGCACGTTGTCAAAAAAGATTTCGCCTTGGTTTAAGGCCCGCTGACCCAATTTGTTAAGCGGTTTCCCCCGGGTAATACCGGGCAAGTTGAGCGGTATAACGGCTATTCCTCCTCCGTGCATTCCCTGAGATTCATCAAGGCAAAGCCAAAGTGCTGCATAGTTGGCAAATGTACCGTTGCTGACCCATGAGGACTTCTGTCCATTAATGAAATAATGGTCGCCATCACGTGTTGCCTGTACCTGAGGCGCACATGCCGGATTCTTTCCGTCTTCACTGTCGAATAAAATCCAGTCGGAGCCATGATCCGGCTCGGTGATGGCCCAGCATCCGGTCATTTTGCCTTCTTTATCCGCACAGAATTTGCGGGTTAGCTCCTGCATTTCGGGCTCCGGAGACAACATGGCCCATGTGAAGGGAATTGGACAAACACCGATGCTGATGGCAAGATCCGAAGCCGCCCAGCCCATCAGTTCAGCCACCAGGCAACTACCCAACACATCCTGATTCATGCCGCCAAATTCCTCTGGAAATCGCGCAGCATGATACCCCAACTCATAGGTTTTTCTGAACACATCCCACAGAGCAGATCCTTCTGCAATCACGTCCTGGGGATCATGCAGTTGATCCAGCTCTATGGCTGCCGGCCGCCAAACTTCGCTCATGAATTTTTTGGTCTCTTTCCACAGCGCCACATGTTCTTTGGTTAGATCAATGTTTAATTCTCTTAATCCCATTGCTTCCCTCCTTTATATGCTCAAATGATTGCTTATGGTGCAATTGTATCTCCTGGCAGTTAAAAAAACAAAAAGCTCACACACTTGAATACGAATTAAGTGTATGAGCCTGTTCTGATTCCGTAAGGGGCATGCCTGATGCTCTCGCTCAAATAACAGCTTGTTTTTGTAACTACCATCAAATCATTATTGCATTTCAATAGCACGATTTTTCTAATATAAACTTTTTATTAGTATCCGAACCAATAACCAAATGTCAAATTTAATTGTTTTACAGTTTATTCTAATTGACACACCTAGCCATTTCTTCCTATATACCTCCGCAATTAATTAGTTCCCATTTCTGGGTAGGCACTAATCATTTCTTAGTGCTCATTTTATCTGATACCTAAACTGATCGGTTAGGTAATAATAAGGAGGAACTATGAAGGAGTTCAGGAATCGAGTCGCTGTTGCCACCGGGGCCGCAAGCGGTATCGGCCGTGCAATGGTAAAAAGTTTTTTGGATGACGGTATGAACGTCGTTCTGGCGGACGGACATTGATGAAGAAAGACTGGAACATGTCGTACAATCGTTCAAAGCATCCGTAACTAATGCCACCTCCTGAAGATTTTTTAAATCTTCTACAAGAACAGATGGAACAGCAAGATAACAGGTAAATAAAAAGGTAAAACAACAATAAATCGAGGAGGAAAAGGGGATGGAGGTCAAAGATAAAGTGATTGTGGTAACCGGCGGTGCCCACGGAATTGGGGCCGCACTTTGCCGCCGCTTTAAACAAGAAGGTGCTCGGGCAGTTGTGGTGGCGGACATCGATGCGAAGGGTGCACGGCAGGTAGCGAAAGAAGTTGGCGGCTTAGCGCTGCAAACGGACGTTTCGGTAGAAGCCGATATTATGCGGTTGGTGGACGAAACGGAAAAACTCTATGGACTTATCGATTTGTTTTGTTCCAATGCCGGTGTGGCATTTCGGGATGAAGCGAATGGGATGGCCACCAGTTGTCCCAACGACAAATGGCAGAAGGCCTGGGAGATAAATGTGATGGCCCATGTATATGCAGCCAGAGCCGTTTTGCCGAGTATGATCGCCCGCAAAAAGGGGTACTTGCTCAACACGGTCTCCGCTGCCGGTTTGCTGAACCAAATCGGCGCGGCTTCCTATTCAACCACCAAACATGCCGCCATCGGCTTTGCCGAAGCCCTGTCAATCACTCACGGCGATGACGGCGTTAAAGTTTCAGTGATTTGTCCCCAGGCGGTAGCCACCCAAATGCTCGGTGACTTTAGCAACGGGGGGCCTCAAGGAATCGATGGTATCCTAAAACCGGAACAAGTGGCCGACAGCGTCATTGCCGGTCTTGCCGAGGAAAGCTTCTTGATTCTGCCTCATGAAAAAGTGCGCCTTTATATGGAGCGCAAAAATTCAGACTATGATCGCTGGTTGAAGGGTATGCGCCGTTTCAGACGCTCCTTTTTGGAATAGGACACGATTTCTTATTGAACCTCTAGAAAATTATCAATATAGGCAATACTGTAAAATACGTTTAAAGCAGAGTGCAACTGTTCACGGCTTCAGAGCTTCAGGGTTCACCTCAAATCTGAGCCATTGATTCATGAGCTCTGAAAGGAAACGCATGAAGAGTAACCCTGACAGTTTTAGATTTTGCCAGTGAACTTGGGTTGCACGAACCTTATTTGAAATATTGGTGCCAGACGCCTTGCCATTTCGAAATCCTGGATTGTGATCAAGGCAGGCTTTAAAAATATCTAACGAATGCCAATTGGCAAAGGGATGTTTGATTTCATAACAGCCACAAAATAACGAATCACTCTTCTTGGCGTTTTTTAATCTTATATTAACAAAGGAGCTTAAAGATGGGAAATACCATTCATACGATCCCTTTGGGGTTCGATAATACTCACATTGTAAAAGATTAAAGTGAATCTTGCTTTGGAGGAACATAACTTTTTAAGAAGAAATATACCAGGATAGTTCCTGTAATTGTCAGTGCGCCACCAGTAAAAAAGATACTGGGCACACCGAGGCTGTCCATAATGATGCCGGAAATGATGGGTGAAATGATCATCCCGAAGCTCCAACCTGTTTCGGTGAGCCCCATAATGGATCCCATTCCCATGGTACGTCCCACCTGACCGGTAATTGTGAAGCCACCGGGCATAGCTACGCCATTGCCGAGGCCCATGAAAATATTTAGCAACAAAATCATAAAGAAACCATCCACATAGGGCATACCGAAAACCACCAAACCGGATAGAAATGTCCCGCCGATTATCATGTATTTCGGATTAACTCGATCCGCAATGTTTCCGCAGATTCTTTGTAGAAATGCAATCAGGAAAATATTGACTCCCAGAATAATTCCCACCTGAGAACTGGAAAGCTGCAGGCGCAAGGCCAAAATCGGTAAAAACGTGTATACGCTTCCCTGACCGGCGGCAATAAAGAAACGCAGGAGAAAAAGCCCTTGGACAGCACGATGTTTTAACAGACGTTTTAATGGCGCCACGGGTTGTTGGCTCTGGGATGTTTTCCGTTGTCTATCCTTGGGGATAAAGATAGCGACGCCAAATAACGTAAAAAGGGCCAGGCCTCCCATGGTGTAAAACGCCGCATGCATTCCAAAATAATCCCGAATGATTCCCCCGAGAGCCGGTCCCACTCCTAAACCCAGCATGACGGCCATATTCAGGGTTCCCATATAGAGGCCGAGTCTTTGTTGGGGGGCGATATCTGCTGCCAGAGCCAAAGCAACCGGAACCACCAGCACGGAGGTGAATCCGTGCAGCAAACGAACCAGAATCAGAGACTCAACCCGGGTTGACATGACATAAAAAACCGATACCACGGCATAAAAGAAAAGTCCCACAGTTATAAAAGGTTTTCGTCCCCACCGGTCAGAAAAACGCCCGGAGAAGGGGTTGAAAATTGTGCGAGCAATGTTGAAGGCGGCAATGATCAATCCCACCTGAAGCCCGCTGGCGCCCAATTCCACGGCATAGACGGGTACCAGGGGCCAGATGATTCCCAAACCGATCATGGCCACTCCTACGGATGCAGACAAATTAAACAGAATCAAGGAAGGAGATAAATCAGATGGCTGAGAAGCTTCTAGGCCCGTATTTTCAGGACTTATTGATTTAGATGGCTTATGGCGAATCACCTTAGGTCGGTTCCGCATAAATGCATTCCATGTGGATTAGGCTGATCAAAAAATTTTTCTGAGCAATCTGTGGATTAATAATACCCTAGCGTTGCAAAAACTATTTATTGTAGGCTGGGCATTGCCCGCCGATGAATGCTGAGGATTGAAAATTGTTTCTCGTTTAACAATATTTTTGCAACAATAGGGTTAATCCAACAGCTCTTCTTTCAGAAGGGTCAGCGTTTTATTACTAAGGCCTGCTTTATTCTTTAAATAATCGGTAGCTGATCCGTAAGCTCTGCGGATATGATTGACAAATGCGACAATGGCATTACGTGGTGCGGTAAAATAAGGAGCTACTTTTTCAGGATCGATACCCATAGCCGTAATCCGCTCGTTTATCATCTTCAGAGCGTCGGCGATATAAATATTGGACAGACCGTGGTCGTAAATAACAGTTTTTTCAGGAACACCAAGGGCCAAGAGTACCAGCGCCGCACAGGCACCGGCTCGATCCTTTCCCGCCGTGCAATGGAACACCAGAGGTCGATTCTGCGGATCGGACAGATGCTGAAAAAATTCACACCATATTTCCGGAAAGTCATCGATCTTCTTGATATAGCGATCGATCATAAAGTTTTCCGTCAACCAGCTGATGTCCCCTTTTTGCAAGCTTTGCATGGCCACTACCGGATCAAACTCTCCGTGCACGATCGGCATCTGAAGGTACTTTATGGAACCATCTTCCGGCAGCCAATCCGGCTGGGCCTTGATTTCGCCCGGGGTTCTAAAATCACAAATCAGTTTAATTCCCATGCGCCGGAGGAGCGACCGGTCCTTCTCCGTTGCTCTGGCCAAATGACCCGATCGGAAAACCTGGCCCCACTTGACTCGCTGAGCGTCAGCCGTTTCGTAACCACCGAGATCCCTGAAGTTTACAATCCCTTCAAAATTTACGTGCCTTTCAGCGACAATTATGCTCTTCCCTCCTTCGGGAAAGATTTCAAAATAATTACGAGCACCAGGAGCCAATCCGGCAATCTCGGCATATTTTGCGCCTTTCACATTTACACCAGGTGACTTGCGATTGATCGTTAAAGGTGATTCACCGGCAAATATGCTAACGCTTACATCTTTAGTTTCGGTTTCCCAACTAATTTTAAATGCACCTTTTTTCTCGAGCCGCTCTACAATTATATTTGATATGATAGATGTTTTCGGTTTGGCCATCGCTCATTCACATCATTGCTGTGCTGAAAGAAAGTTGTTTTTCTAAATTGCAAAGAAATGCTTCAATTTTGTTGAGAGATGATCTTTACACTTCGGAGATCGAGGTTTGCAAGGAAAATTCGGGTGTTTTACGGAAAAAACAAGTCCGGCGGCAATCAGGCACGTAAATATATAGATGATGAGAGCCGCATTGTAGGAACCGGTAAAGTCAAAACTGAACCCCATTATAATAAATCCAAGTGCTTCGAGGGCCATAAATAAAAAAAGATATTTGTAAACAGCGGCAAAGGAATTGCGCCCAAAGAGATCTGCAGTGATAATGGGGTGGGTGGACATGATCCCGCCCATTGAAAATCCGAAACAGACGATAAAAAGTGCTAAAGCGAGAAGCGAACCGGATAAAAGACCAAAAAATACCCCCAGTCCGGTTAACGCCATGAGTAAGGCTACAACACGCTTGGGTTCAAAATGATCACAAAGCATTCCCCACACATATTTTCCGCATGCACCTGCAAGTGCGGTGAGTGCCAGCATCAGCATAGCTTGATCCCGATTGAAACCGATCTCAATGAAACGCGGAGCAAGTTGGAACATAATGGAGCCGGCACACATAACCATCAAGCCATAGCCAATTCCTATTTTCCAGAAAGCGCTGACGCGAATCAAGTGATTCAGGGACCATTCGGGATCGCTGTTTGCTGTATTGACAAAGTAGTCCGATGTTGGATCCGCCGATGCATCAATTTCGCTTTGCCCCCCGTCTGACAACCCATTGGGAGTTAGTCCGAAATCTTCAGGTTTGTCTTTAACCACCAGCCAGGCAACCGGGGCAAATGCCAGCAGCATCAATCCGATCACCACAAATGCGGCTTCGATACCCGCCCGCACAAGGATGAGCATAGCTGCATAGGGTAAAAAAACGCCGGAAAGGGAAATACCGGAGCTTGATATGCCCATTGCTTTGCCGCGTTTGAGCACAAACCAGTTGGACACCATGGTGTTGGCAACGATGCCACTGATGGCCGCACCACCCAAACTGAGAAAAACAAAACCCAGGTAAAATAACCAAATATTCTCTATCAGCCCTAATGTAGCAAAGGAAATGCCGGCAACAATGCTACCGACTGCCATCAGGCTCCGCACCCCCACTTGTTTGATTAAAATGCCACAAATCAGGGTACCGATAATACCGACGAAAAAGCCGATGCCGGGAGCTGCATTAATTTCTGTCCGAGACCAGTTTCGGGATTCACATAACGGATTGATGAAGGCATTAAAAATATAAAACACCATACCGGTAGCCATAAAATGGCCGAAAAAAGCGACGATGACGATATACCAACCATAAAATAACTTTTTCGCACGAACAGCTGAATTATCGACAGTATTTGATATCATAGGGATCTACGCTAGGCTCTTAAAAATTAATATTATGCATTTTAGGCACTTCTACGAGCACCCAAAGCTTTCGTTGAAGGTAAACTATTTATTCTATCATCTCTTGTCCGGGCTTTTCCGGGTTAGGTGGTAGAAGCCGTTTTCCTCTTTAACCGTTCCTAATTTCTCAAGGCGTTGAAGATGCTTATGCATCATGGTTCTTTCACTCATGCTTAATTCCCAGGCACCGTCTGCCAGGCTACGACCGCCATAAATAATTCCGTGGGCAGTTACCTCTTCCAGATTTTTGGGCCCGGATGCTAAAAATTCCAAAAGCTTCTCCTCCCTTTTCGCGATAACATCCAAATAACGCTGAATGTGATCCGGATCGCCATCCAGGATTCCCTCCTTGCCATGCGATACCAAATAAACCTCGACATCAATAGCGGCCAAACGATGCAGAGATTTAATGGTATCATCGATGCTGGATGCTTTATCACCATAATAGGGGCCGGCTTTCACAAGATCCAAATCCGCCAAAAAAAGAATTTTTTCTTCCGGAAAATGAAAGGAGAGATGTCCCGGACTGTGACCGGGCGTATGCAGCACCCTGGCCCGGGTTTCACCGAAGACAAGGGTTTCTTCATCTTCAAGCAACCGATCGGGTTCTCGGGGGTGGTATTGGACAACTTCGGTAAAAAATTTGGACCATGCCGCTTGACTTTCTGCATCTACCTCGTCCGGATGAAAGAATTGCTTGAAGAAAGCATTGATATCTCTAAAGGCCTGTGCATCCAACGCATGCACCCAGAGTTGAGCATCCGGAAAGCGAGAATTATACAGGAAGTGATCCTCATGACCGTGGCTGTTGATGATGACCTGGATCGGACGCTCTTTATGGAGAGCCTTGAGTTTTTTTTCGTCGCTGGCCGGGTCTATGACGGCACGAATCTCATCATCAATAAAGACGGAATTGCTTTGGGGATACTTGCCGCCTCGAATAAACCGAATTCGACCTTTTTCGAAATCAAACATGACAAAACTCCGTTTTAATTGATCTTTGCTATACCTATAATTGAGCGAAAATCGCTGAATTCGGCGTTAATTGTTATTTGTTATTTGTCATTAGACGCGGATTTAACTCTTGCTCGTCCTCGTCCTCGCAATCGACAAAGGGTGTTTGTAAACCACGATACCAAACGGATCGAGGACGAGTACGATGATGACGTCCCAGCGGGCTGTGTCTCTCCAGCACAGTATCGATATGGTTAACTGTAATCCAAAATCTGAAAAGACCCATTTCCGGATAGAAACTATTGGGTATAACTGGCCTTAATGGCCGCCACCAATTCTTTCGGATCCTTAGGAGGTACCGCAAAATCGGGTTTGGCATCCATCACGATGGCATCAGACGGGCAGCCGGTAGCACACACCGCACATCCGAAACATCTATCGAGATCGACCCTAGGAACTTCATCGTCACCTAAAGTCAAGGCTTCCGGCGGGCAGCGTTCAATGCAGGTCTCACATGCGGTGCACAGATCCGGGTCAAACCGCGGCTGATAGCCGGAGTTGAAAAACAACGCCGGCTTAGATTGTTTCAATACACCTTGCACGGTCCCACAGTGCCAGCGATCGCAATTGCAGATGAACTCGATGTCTTCGGTAGTATTGCGGCTCATGTGTATCAGACCGGCTTCTTCAGACGTGTTTAATACATCCATAGCCTCTTGCTTGGACATCCGACGAACACCGAGCCGTTCGATGGCATATTCCGCCATGCTGCCGAACCACATACAGACGTCCATCGGCATTTCGTGCACATCTTCATCACGTAATTTAGCTGCGTGACGACAGTAACAGGTGCCAACGGCAATGGAATCGTATTTATCAATATAGGTTGCCACCTGGTCATAGGTGTGGACCGTGTTGCCGGCCTCAATGGTTCTGTCAACGGTGATGACCCGGCTGGTGGGAAATGTCATTTTGGTTTCACCCGCTGTGGCTTGATAGGCTTGTTCATAAGCATGAATGAGCCCGGCAATCTTTTTATGCCTATCCGTGGATTTCCCGTCCATAAACTGGTATTCAAAAATACCGGGTATAAAAGGTACCCCCTGATAGACACGGACATTATTTTGCATGAAGGTTTTACAGAGTCCTTTGTCGGCCATCACCTCCAGAATTACTTGTATTTCCTCCTCATCCCGATCCAGCTCTTTAGCAATATCGCCTATAGTGGCAGGTTTTCGCGTTAGCACATTGTTCACTTCGGCTTCTTCCGGTGTGAAAAGCTCTTCAACAAGCTCGTAAAATTCTGGTATATCCATACCGGCATAGGCCCCGCGGCGGCTTTTCATTACTTCCAGCAAGTCTTTATATACCTGTTCCGTCATGCCTTTTTCCTCCTATTTTTAAAAATTGATGTTTTCGCCATAAAATCTGCCACAACGCGGGCAAATTCTTCACCGCAGTCTTCCTGCAGAAAATGACCGCCGCCTTTGATGGTGGTGTGCGGTTGTCCTTTAGCACCCGGAATCAGTTTTTGAAGAATCTTATCGCCACCGGCAGTAACCGGGTCATGGTCGCTAAAGGCGGTTAAAAAAGGTTTTTCAAAAGCCGAAAGTATTTCCCAAGCTTTACGGTTGGCGGGTGACGCTGGATCATCCGGAGATATGGGAACCAGAGACGGAAAGATCCGGGCGCCCTCTTTATACGATTCATCCGGAAACGGTGCATCATAAGCAGCGACGACATCTTCGGGAAGCTGGAGTTGAGTTGCTCCTTGAATTATTGTACCCACATCGAAGTGGGGAACCTCCTGGGAAAATTTGCGCCATTGCAAAAAGGCGTCTGTGACCGGGTGATCACCGGTGGGTAATCCTGTATTTGCAGTCACCACACGGGTAAAAAGATCCTGGTTCTCCGCCACCAGTCGCAGTCCAATTAGTCCGCCCCAGTCCTGGCCGACTAAGGTGATAGCTTTAAGATCCAATTTTCCCAACCACGCCTTCATCCAATCCACATGCCGTTGATACGTATAATCCTTACGATCTGAGGGTTTATCGGTACGGCCGAATCCCACCAGATCCGGTGCGACGACACGTTGGCCGGTATCAACAATAATGGGGATCATTTTACGGTAAAGGTATGACCAGGACGGTTCGCCGTGCATCAACAGTACCGGATTCGCGTCTTTGGGTCCCTCGTCCACGTAGTGGATTCGCAAAGAGCTACCTTCTCCATTCGGTATTTCTATATAATTTGGTTCAAACGGATAGCCTGGAAGGTTTTCAAATCTTTCATCCGGTGTTCGTAGAATTTTCATGTTTATATCCTTTTAAAAAAAAATTGACATGAATTGCCCGGGCGAGGATAACCCTCGCCCCTACACTTTTTCCTTCAGATTAATTCATCATCTATAACTACGCGGTTTTCTCCGCCTTATATCGTGTCACAAAAAACGTCTCCAGATCCGGCGGCGGTTCTACTTTTTCGCGTTGGACAAGGGCGACGGCTCCGGTGTCGCATGTCGGCGTACATACGCCACAGCCGATACATACTTCTTCCGTAACCTCAGCTACGCCATCATCACCAATCGCTATGGCTTGCATCGGACATCTTTCTTCACAAGTCCCACACGCAGCGCAAAGTTCTGCATCAACGTGAGCGACATAACTTGATGCTGAAATCGTATGAAGCCCCATCTTCTTCTTTGTATCTAAAAAAACGCAACAACATCCACAGCAATTGCAAATAGTGCCCAAATGACCTTCGATATTCTCTGCAGCATGGACCAATCCTTCCTCATTGGCTTGCTTAAGTATGTTTAGCGTTTCTTCTGCGGATATCTCACGGGCCAGACCCTGTTCCACCATATACTTTCCCATAGAGCCGAAATGCAGACAGTTTTCCAGAGAGTGATCGCAACCCTCACCCACGTGTAATTTCATCTGGCGGCATGGACAATGAGCGACGGCAAAAAACGACTGCGCTTCAACCATAGGTTTAAGGGCATTGAAGGGAAGCACTTCACTGGATTCCCGCAAGGATTTAGATATGGGCAGCACCCTCATCACCGGCATTTTACCTCGAGCCAATTCCTTACCGAATGCCTCCTCCCTGTATTTGAGCCACAAGGGTGCCAATTTGCGGGTTGTCTTAGTGTCTTTACCCGCCCAGAAAGGTGTTTCCGCCCAGCCGACAACGGACGGCAACAAACGGTATTTGCGCTCCTGTCCCGGTTTTTGGCTGGTGTAAACGGTCCCGCGTTTAATCATGCGATTTAATATCTCTTCAAGTTTATGCTCCTTTTCCGGGAATAATTTCTTCAGCTCAGAAAGTGTCTGATTTTGCATGGGCAATTTTGCAGCGATCTCAGCTTCTTCCACCGGAAAGAGAATCTTGATAATTTCAATAAGCGCCGGTGAGGTAGGTGCTCCAATAATTCCCTGGTCAAGATGCTTGGCTAACTGCTCATACAATTGAGTCTCTTTCATGTTTATCCTCCTTCACATTTTAATGCCGGATTCCAACGATTGTTTCTGTGTAATCTGTGAAATCTGCGGATTAAGTTATAACCTGAGCAAACTTCTCCTTGATGATCTCTTCGGCCTGCGCCATGATTCGATCCAGAAGTTCCTGGCAGGTGGGAATGTCGTAAATCAATCCCATGCATTGCCCAGCCGCAAGCACGCCCTTCTCCATTTCGCCATCTTCCAACATATCTTTGCCAACAAGGCCGGAGACATAGGGTGCAATTTCTTCGATCTTCGTATCACCTTTGCTTTCGATCTCGAGCACCTTATCCACAACCGAGTTATGCATTACCCGCTCCGTATTGCGCAGGGTTCTCATAATTAAACGTGTATCGCGTTCGCCATGATTGATAAGGGCCTGCTTTACATTCTCGTGCACCGGAGCTTCCTTGACGGCAACAAATCGCGTACCCATATTCATGCCATCTGCTCCGAGCCCAAGCGCAGCAACCAGGCCACGGCCGTCGGCAAAACCACCGGATGCGATGATCGGAATATTTATCGCATCTCGTGTCAGCGGAATAAGGACCAAGGAGGTAACATCATCCTCGCCGGGATGACCGGCCGCTTCAAAACCGTCTATGCTGACCACATCACAACCGATTTTCTCCGCCTTAATCGCATGACGAACCGACGTGCATTTATGGACTACCTTAATATCCGCAGATTTGATCTGTTCCATATAAGGTTCCGGATTCCTGCCTGCAGTCTCAATGAACTTAATACCTTCTTCAATACAAATATCGATGTAGGCAGGATAGTCGGGCGGACGTAAGGTCGGCAAAAAGGTAAGGTTGATGCCAAATTGTTTATCTGTCATTTCCCGGCACTTTTGTATTTCGGCACGCAACGCATCTGCATCCGGAAAAGTAAGCGCCGTCATAAACCCCATGCCACCGGCATTTGCTACGGCTGATGTGAGTTCTGCGGTTGCAATCCACATCAAACCCCCTTGAATGATGGGACGCTCGATACCGAATAATTCGGTGATGCGTGTCTTAATCATAATCAATCTCTCCGTTTGTCGGTTGTAATTAATCTCTGGTGCGTTGTTTTAGATACTCGATTCTGGATACTCGATGCTCGATTCGCGATCACTAGACGCCATCGCGTATCCAGTATCGAGCATTGAGCATCATATTTTCAAACTTCCTCATAAAGTGCTCTCGTTTCCGGGTCCATTGCGTCCAACCTGTTTTGGGCTTCCTCGGGTGAAACTGCTTCCAGCGATCCATCCGGGTTCTGGACGATAACGCCGCTTTCGACAAGTATCTTGTAGCGGCGTTTGCGAACTTCTTTGTCGGGATGACAGATGAGCTGACAGTTACCGCAGGTTAATTCCACCTTGTCTCCCGGCATAAGGGTATTGAAAACAGATATCTCAGATTTTGGACGTTTGAGATAGGGGCCAACGGAGTTTAACAACGCTGGATAGAATTCCTCATCTTTATCCGGAATGAGAAATCTGCCGGGTGACCAGGTAGACCATTTTCCGGATTTGTGCAGGCCGGTAAACCCGCCGCAAACATAATCGCAACGACTGTGGTTGTGCTTTTTAGAATATGAAAACTCAATGCCTCCCATTGTTACGGATACCCTCTCCTCTCCATCGATAAACCCGGATGCGCATGCAGCCTTGCACAATCGACAATCATCACAATAATTATCTTCAGCAGGTATCGGTTCTGTCGGAATCAGCTCCGCCTCCGTGACCACGGAACCAAGGATAATGGCGGCACCATCCATTTTTGTAAGAACGTTACCGGACAGCCCAAAAAACCCGACACCGGAGCGTACCGCCAAGTATCTGTGAGATACGGGGGGTATTTCATCATAACGCCCGTTTTTCGTATCCGATCTGTAGGCTGTGTTTGCGTTTAACGGAACCGATGGATACCCCTTGTGATCTAAATAATTAGCGAGCTCTAAAGAAATACCGCTGGCAATGACGTTCGCTTGAATGTTATTACGAAAGTGAGCCTCGTGGCTTTGCTTGTTAAACCAGGGCTCTATGTAATTTTGATCCAGAGGCACGGCAAAACTAAGCGCCGATTTCGCATTCGGCAAAACATAAGTTAAATCCGTTGACGGGGGGCCTCCTTTAAGCGTTTCGGTTGTGGCAATCCCTACCACACTGGCTCCAGCGCAGATGGCCAAATTTTTGGCTCTTCTGGTTATTTTCTCCATAAATTTAATTCCCTTCTCATTTTTTAAAAGTGATCTAATAATCTCTGCATATTCAATTCACCGCAGAGACGCAAAGGACACAGAGGGCTTTTTCATTTTCTGCTTTTCGCTGATAGGCCCCGTCGATTTGGGCGAGAAGACCGATCAAATCTTAATTTTCTTTCGGTCGGCCTCCGGAAAGCAAAAAAAAAGCAACCCTGAGGGGCTAAGGAAACCGCTTCTTATTAAGTGGACAGACCTTCAAACACTCATCACACGCCAACCAATAATTATAGCCTGCCGTGTTGATAACCCTTTCAATATGTTTTAGGCCAATTTCATCCTTTAGCGCCAGCGGATAGATGGCGTGTTTAATCGAGTATTGCAAGCAGGTCATCTTGCTAAATTTTCCTTTATTATCAAATGCCTTAGAGGGGCAAACCTGCTGACAGGCATTGCATTTCGGCGGACAGGGATCCTCGTCGATTAGAGGGTCACCCGGCAGTTCGGCATTTGTAACCACTGCACCGAGTCTGAGGAGAGAACCATATTTTTGGTGATACATCTGCTCGCTTCTGCCAAAGGCGCCGAGACCTGCGCAGGCTGCAGCATGTTTGAGAGAAAGGATCCCCCAGGGTTCCATCCCATGGAAAACCATGGGTGCATAACTCGGAATAGGAACTGCAAGAAAATCACCTTGGGCCTCAACAAAGTTGCATAACTTTAGAGCCAATTCATCTAAATGTTTGTATACCGTATGATAACTCCGATGAAGCGCATAGAGATTATAATCCAGTGAACGCAAAATTCCTCGGGGTACGGTTTTGCCGAATACAATAACTGTCTGGGCATCCTTGCAGGCATTAGCTGGATGATGCATTCCCGGCGCATCATCAAAGCGATCTACGGGTGCAAATCCAATGGCATTAACCCGGGAATTAAGATGTTCGACAATTGATTTTTTCAATTCTTCACTCATTTGTGTTCCTATTCTTTAAATTAAATATCTTTCATAAACCGCATCATATATTCACGCATATTCTCCGGCGGATCAACGCTTTCTTCTTTGTTTTCGAGGGCCAGCGAATCGGTGGGGCACTTATGCACGCAAAAGACAGCAACAACTGCAGCAATTGCAGATGGTATTTTGATATGCCATGCATCAGTCCGGCATCTGCAGACTCTTCTATAATCTGTCCGGCTTCCTCACGTGTGATTTCCCTTCCCATTCCATTAGATTTCCAAGTCTTTGTACCTCATCACGATGTCTCTTTGTTAGAACGAAATGTCTCGTTTACAATTCCCAGCATCTACTGCCTATCATACAACGCAATACTAGTAACACGTACCTCGCAACGCGCCACCCGTTTATTCGTATACAAAATATAAAACCAGAAAAATTATCCCTGAATATCGCGCAGCAGTCTTTTTAAGAGGACTTTTTCTTCCAGCGAAAATTTGCGCATGATTTCCTCGTTGGCCTGGTTTCTTTCTTCAGAGAGCCTGGGTCTTAATCCCTTAACCTTTTGGGTTAAATAAATCCTAATGATTCTTTTATCATCGGGATCGGGTTCTTTTTTTATCCAATCGCCGGCAGCCAGCCGGTCGAGAACTCCGGATAATGTCGCACCGTCTAGCACCAGTTTTTTCCCGATATCACCGGCGGATTGTCCGTCTTCCAGCCAGAGTGCTTCAAGGATTAGATGCTGGATGGGCGTCAGCCCATATGTAATTAGGCGTTTTTTGAAATTGCCGTGGGCTTTTTGGTAGGCTTTTGCAAGAAGGAATATGACACAATCTTCGTATTTGGTTTCTTCAGTATTCATTTCGTATACAAACTAATTGAACAATGCCCCTTTTGTCAAGAAAAAAATTTTGACACGTTCGTATTTGATATGCATATTTATGCAATACCGTATTTTGATGAATTCTTATTTGGACTAATTAGAATCAATAAAGGAAAATTTCCATGTCAGACGCCAATATTACTGTATATGGAGCTCATTGGTGCCCGGATTGCCGACGCAGCAAGCAGTTTTTGGGTGAGCATCAAATCCCTTACAATTGGGTGAACATTGAGGAAGATTCAGAAGCTGAGAAGTTTGTAACCGAAAAAAACAACGGCAAGCGAATTATTCCAACCATCGTGTTTGCTGACGGGACGTTTCTTGTTGAACCGACAAACGCCGAATTAGCAACAAAACTTGGATTAAAGACCAAAGCCAGCCGAAGCTATTACGATTTGATTGTCTTAGGTGGGGGACCCGCAGGCCTGACCGCGGCATTGTACACCGCTCGGGAGGCGATCGATACGCTGGTTATCGAGCGTGCCGCATTTGGCGGACAGGCGGCCGGCACAGAAAAGCTGGATAACATGCCCGGATTTCCGGATGGCGTGGCCGGCATAGAGTTTTCTCAACGACTGCGTCAGCAGAGTGAACGCTTTGGCGTTGAGTTGCTGCAGGCACAGGAAGTTGCCGGAATTTATCAGCAAGATAATTATCATTGCGTTAAAACAAATGATGGCAGCCTGTATAGCGGCAGGGCTCTGCTAATTGCCACGGGAAGCCGATACAAACGCTTAAATGTTCCTGGTGAGTCTGATTATTTAGGTGCAGGTGTTCATTTTTGCGCCACATGCGATGGTCCATTTTATAAAAGCAAGCGCGTTGCAGTGATTGGTGGGGGCAACAGTGCAACTGAAGAAAGCCTGCTGCTTACCAAATTTGCCGATCAGGTGACAATATTGGTTCGAGGAGGCGAATTCAAAGCGACTCAGGTCATTCAGGAGAAGGTGTTATCCCATCCTAAGATTGATGTGCGCTGGCATACTGAGGTCAAAGAATTTATCGGTCAGAACTCCAAATTAAGCGGACTGAAAATATATAATAATCAGACCGGTGCCGAAGAAAATCTTCAAATGGACGGAGCTTTTATATTCATCGGCCTTGTCCCCAACACCGGATTTCTTGAAGGCAGCGATATTTTATTGGACCAATGGGGATTTATCATTACCGGTCATGCTCTGCTGCATGGGGCTCATCGACCCGAAGGCTTTGCGAATCGTGATCCGTTCTTGTTAGAAACCAGTATGTCCGGTGTTTTTGCTGCCGGTGATGTTCGGGATACCAGTACCAAACAGGTAGTCAGCGCCGCCGGCGAGGGAAGTACCGCAGCATTAATGATCCGGGAATACTTGAAGGCCGTATGATTTGTAGTGACCAAGATTCAATCTTGCAGATAATAAATTACAGTCACGACCTGATCATGCAGGTTGCAGCATAATTTGGAATAAAACGTTCAAGCAAACCGTGATCGAGGCGCCTGGTCCATTTGATTATTTTAAATAGCGAGATTTAGCCCGTCTTGAGGAGATCATCGTAAATGAAAGAACACAAAGGTTATACCGGTAAAATCCTTCGGGTCGATTTATCGACCGGTGAGATCAAGGACGTGCCCACAGCAATATACGCCGATCGTTTCATCGGCGGGCGGGGTGTCGTGGCTAAAATACACTGGGACGAGGTCCCGCCGCAGACCGACGCTTTCGACCCGGAAAACCGGCTGTGTATCATGACCGGCCCCTTTTGCGGCGTGCCCGGCATCGCCGCTTCTCGCTGGCAGGTTTCGGCCAAGTCACCGCTGCACAACACGTTTTCCTACTGTAACCTGGGGGGGTCCTGGGGCGCCCAACTCAAGTTCGCCGGCATCGACGGCCTGATTTTCCAAGGTAAATCCGACAGGCTGGTCTATATAGTCATCGATGACGGCAAGATCGAGTTCAAGGACGCCTCGTCGTTCAAAGGCCTGGGCGCCATTCAGACCCGCGAGAAACTCAAAGAGAAGCACGGCAAGTCGCTTCGCGTCTTGGCAGTGGGCGCTGCCGGTGAGAACATGGTGCATTTCGCCACCCTAACGGCGGACGAGGACTCCAGTGGCGCCTCCGGTATCGGCGCAGTCTTCGGTTCGAAAAACCTGAAGGCCGTTTGCGTGCGGGGCTCGGGCAAAATTGAAGTAGCCGACAAGGACCAGCTTTCGGAGATACGGAAAACCATTCGGGCCATCAAGCCCGAACCCACGGACTGGCCGAGCATGTTGCCTCAGAAGCAGGTTAAAAAACAGATTTGTTTCGGCTGTATCGACGGTTGCATGCGACAGACCTTCACGACCCAGAGCGGTGAGACGGGCAAATACATGTGTCAGTCGGCCATCTTTTACGAGATTCGGGGACAGCGTTTTCATGGCGAAGTGACCGAGGTGTCCTATCATGCCAACAAGCTTTGCGACGATTACGGTGTGGACACCCGCGCGGTGGAAACCATGATCATGTGGCTCAGCCGCTGCTTCCGGGCCGGTATTCTGAGCGATGAAAACACGGGCATTCCCTTTTCCAGGATGGGCAGCCTGGAGTTCATCGACACGCTCCTCAACAAGCTTTCCTTCCGCAAAGGCATCGGCGACGCCTTGGCCCAGGGCACTATCAAAGCGGCTGAGATCGTGGGCCGGGACTCCGCCCAGTTCATCAAGGATTACATGATCGACACCGGCGAAAATGAGGTCTATGGTCCCCGGCTGTACATCACCACCGGCCTGCTCTACGCTTTTGAGCCCCGCATGCCCATCCAACAGCTCCATGAGATTAGCATCCCGGCCATGGGATGGGCCGCGCGAGAAATGGGATACATGGACAACTATCTGACCTCTGAGGTACTGCGCGGAATCGGAGCTCGGTTCTGGGGTTCTAAGATCGCGTCTGACTTTTCCACCTACGAAGGCAAGGCTGAAGCGGCCGTCAGGATTCAGAACAGACAGTATGCCAAAGAAGCCCTGATTGTCTGTGATTTCAGCTGGCCGATTCTCTACAGCCCCATCACGCCGGATCACGTGGGCGATCCGTCGCTGGAGTCCCAGCTCACCACGGCCATAACCGGCATAAAAATCGACGAGACTGGCTTGTACAAGGTCGGCGAGCGCCTCTTCAACTTGCAACGGGCCATCCTGGTCCGGGAAGGCCAAAATGCACGCGAACACGACACCTTGGCTGAGTTCTGCTTCACTGCTCCACTCAAAGGCGACTACGGTAATCCGGAATGCCTGGTACCGGGTAAGGAGGGAAAACCGTTTTCCCGCAAAGGAATGGTCGTGGAACGGGACGCCTTTGAAAAGATGAAGGACGAGTTCTACAGTATACGCGGCTGGGATGTGGCTACGGGTCTTCAAACAAAGACCCAGCTGGACGCCTTGGGCTTAACAGACATAGCTGAGGCCATGGCTGGCGAAGGGTTGCTGGCCGACTGAATCGATATTAGATACCGACTCTCTTCTGTGTTCATACATTATTATGAAAAAGTGCGCTCGTGGCGCACTAAGTTGGAGATATCACACGATTCTGAACTCTTAAAAATCTGTGTATAATAGCAGCAAAACGAAAAGTGGAAGGTGTTCTTTTGAGGGCGGTTGACTGAGCTCGAATGTCCAATTGGTTGATGATAATTTTATATCAATCCAGGTTAAGTTCTCCTTCGCATTAAGTTCTTTTGCACCCTGCTGCAATACTTTATCAGCAGCTGTACCTGATAAAAAATCTAATTTCTTTATAGCAACAGAGGCCATAACTGAAAGGATTAGCATCGTAGATATAATCTCAATCAAGGTGAAGCCTCCCTGATTCGGAAGTGTAAGTCCTTTTAACATGATTCTTTGCCCTTTTATTATCAACAGTCTTCTGTTTGCGCCTCTCTTTCACTATGATTAACACCATTATAACAATCGCACCGAATGCAGACAGTAGAAATAATCCTTGAGCAACTAAATCATTCATACCCACGTCCATTTATTATCTCTCAGTATATCGGAATTTCATGTAGAAAACTTTAGGTGGGGTGTCTAAATAATTTTTTTTACAAATAATCCATGAACGGGCAATACCTCTGACAAATTTTCAACTCCACTTTGAGTTCAGACATATCATTGGACTGATTATTAGTGTCCTTTTCCTTTATTCTTCCAATTTTTAATTCGATAAATAGCATCTGGAGTAACGATTTCTTTTCCTTGCAGCATTTCAGTCACTATCGGACTCACTTTGCCGAATTTGTCGGATAGTTGCTTCAATACATTTATTTCCGAAACCTTTTCCCAATGATCCTTACCAAAATACCTAACTTCAAACTCCGTCAGAGCAATTTCCATTATTCAGCCTTCCGTTCCGTTAACAACATTTGCGAAAGTAGATATTCAGAAACTATATTGCAATGCGAAATCAAGTGAACAGGTTTTGATATGATCTGAATATCGGCAGGGACGGTAAAACCTTTAATTATAACAATAGGTCTTTATGGTATGTTTACAAAAGCAGATGTAATTCCCGTGTTTTGATTATATGGATACCGGATTTAAAAAGAGGCACTTAGAAATGCCCCAGCCGGTGTGGAGTCATTATCAGTCTAAATTGGTGACAGGGTGGAGTTGGTTTGACATTAATAGCTTGACTAAAAACTATCCTAAGAAAGAGTGATCCTAAGATTAAATCGTAGTCAGCACAGCTTAATTTCAGTCTTTAATCCTTTTGACAAGGGTGTCTATCATCTCAGCAATATAAGGGCTAATTTCTTTATATGCGACACCAACTCCAAGTCGATTTGCATAGACAATTTCACCCTTGATCTTAATCGGGCGATTATAGCCCTGCATGTTGAAGGACATCAAAACCTCATCACCGACAATCAAGGGCTTTTGGGTTTCAATGAATAACCCGCTTTTGCTTATGTTTGTAACATGATCTAAGAATATCCTATTGCTTGTCGAATAGCTTACTGTTATATGACATGCCTTCCTGACTGCCATCCTGTTATCCTTAACAAGCAATTCCTCAGCATATGTCAGGAGTCTTACTTGTTGCTCTTGATTTAACTTGAAAATGGTCTCAAACAATTTTGGGATGGTAACGTCATATTTTTTGATCTGATTGTTCAACCTACTCATATACGATCCCTCGAATCGGAGGCTGCCAAAAGATTAACAACGGCCCTTTAAATAATTCTGCTAACAGATTCGTCCGTATTTTGTGGTTGTTCTCTGGTTTCTATATCGGTAAAAAAATGCAATGGCTAAAGGAAAAAGTCTTTAAAAAGAAATATATATAGATAGTGCGCAACGAGGCTGTGCAGGGGATGAGGAAAAACAGCTCGTAGTCGGCTTACAGGAGCTGGCACAAAACCACCTCAAGCTGCAAAGGTGATGAGCCTTTGTGGTGAGCGTTGAGTAAAAGTCATGGTGTTAAGATCGTGGAAGGTGTGGGTCACGGAACTGAGCGAAAATGTACTACTGATGACTATGCCAGCAATCAATGGTTCACCTCTGATCGCCACAACTCATCGAATGTCAGAAGCTGGAAGGTAACTCTGGGCGCAAGCCTGTGTGTATGTAATATCCGGTTTTTACGATGCGTTTTCCACCAGGACGACAACCAACGCATGGTCATCTGAATCAAAAGAAACATGTTCGATTATCCCGTTAAAAGGGGCTTCAATATCGCCTTCTGCGAAATTGCCCAGAATCTCCCCTTTCTCTACAGGATCTCCAATTCTTTTCTCAAACACGGATGCGTCCACTTTTATAGCGACTCTATTTTTCGAACTGCTCATTCGTTTCCTCTTTAGCTATATGAATGTTTTTATCTAAAAGCTTATCTGAAATATAACGCCAATGCTTGTGCTTAGTGAAAATGGACTCCCTACTCATTGTGAATTCTTGTTTTAAAGATTAGTGCTCCCACAAAAGCCGTGAAAGGAGCAACAGTAACTAATCCAAAACTCCCAACTAGGGTATGCAAAATCTCAGCAGCTACATAGTTGAGGTTGAAAAGGTTTTTCAACGGTACACCCTGGGCCATAAAGACCATAAGCAGTGACATGTATCCACCTGAGTAAGCGAGCAGTAGGGTAGTGGTCATGGTACCGACGACGGGCCTGCCAATCCCAAACCCCGCTTGCAAGGCATCGAAAAAGGAAATATCCGGTTTTCTCAGGACCACTTCATTCATGCCAGAGGCAACATCCATAGCCAGATCCATCACCGCTCCAGAGGACGCAAGAAAGATTCCGGCCAGAAAAATACGGGTCAAGTTAAGGTGTGGATATCCGGAATATAGGAGTGTCTCTGAAAATTGCTTGACGGCTCCGTGAAGATGGAATCCTCCAGAAAAGGCTAGTGCCATGATGCTGGTAACGACGATGCCTAAAATTGAGCCCAGAAAGGCTACCAGGCCACGTTTTGTCATCCCACCCACAAGTAAGATGATCGCCCCTGTCATGATTGTAACCACGGCTAAAGATACGATGATGGGATTGAAGTCTTTCAAAAAGAGGGGGATCATAATCTTCCATATTATCATAGCTGTAAAGATAAACGATAACAGCGCTTTCACGCCGGTTAAGCCGGCGAAAACAACCAAAATGAGTGCAAAACAGAAAAGTAAGATTAACTCGATGTTGAGCCGATAATGATCCTGGGCGTTGGCAAAATAGATTTCGTTGTCTTTGAGGGTCAACACCATCAGAGCAGTATCGCCCTCAGCAAAAAGCTTATCTAGTTCCATCTTGCCGATAAGTTCGTTAACTGATCTGATTTCAGTGCCTTCATACGGACCATCCAAGATCTTTACGGTGAGATCCTGAGTCCCCAATTTCACAATGCCCCTCTGTATGATTTCAGAATTGTCCACTTTGATGATACGTCCTCGGCAACGAACAGAAGCCGTAGGTGAACGCTCCTTGAAACCTGTGGGAACAAAATAGAGACCTATCGTCAAAAAAGAAAATACAGTTATTAAAACGGTATCACGTTTCCAGCGTGAATTTTGTATTAATTTCATATATGCCCTGCTAACATCATGTTTATGGAATACCAATTGCCCTTGCGAAGGTTCGGAAACCTTCGCAAGGTTGTTGCTTTCTGAAGTGTTGCAGCGGATTTCGTTTGGCTACTTAGAAGTTCACCCTATTTGAACTCAAAGCCCATAATGGTCATCAGTTTTTTGGCGACGTCGGTGTTATCATAAAAGCCATTGAAGGTCTCGGCGCCAACACCAATAGCAGAAAGAGATAGGGGTACGCCAGTGTGGGAATAACTCGTCCAGCCTAAACCGGCCTTTTGGTTCAGAAGGTGTGTCAATTTTACCGTAAAGGGATCATATCCCCCGTAGAGGAGGTAGTCGGAAGTTCCCACATTGACTTTAACGCCGGACATGCTTTGTATGAATGCTTCTTTTAGTTCTTCAAGCTCGTAATTTGCGAGAACCAGCTCCCCTTCGCCATTAATTTGAAGACCGAAGTATTCCTTCATCAGCGGGATCATATCTTCGAATGCGGCTTTACCGACATGGCTTTCCTTATATTTTCTCATGATCTCATCGGTAAAGGCTTGGAAAGAAACTTTCTGGTGCTTAAGGTGATCAAAGGATGAGGCATATCTGGTTCCTGCAAAACCCAGTGATAAACCTCCACACTCATGGTCTCCAACTACAACGATTAAGGTCTCTTGGGGGTGCGCTTTATAAAAATCATAAGCCAGTTGAATGGCTTGATCGAACGCAAGCGTGTCCTTGATGGCGGTTGCGGCGTCATTGGCGTGACATGCCCAATCGATCTTACCACCCTCAACCATCATAAAAAAACCTTCTGGCCCTTCCAGAAGTTCGATTGCTTTTTGGGTAAACTCGGCAAGTGTAATATCTTCAGGCTTGTAATCAATCGCATAAGGTAGCGCTTGCCCATCGGGAAGGCGATCGTTATAAGCGATCACTTTGCCGAAATCCTTTGTCAGTGCCATAAAATCTTCTTTGTTTGCTAAAATCTCGTATCCGTTCTCTTTTGCGATCTCAAGTGCATCGCCAAGAGGCTTTTTGGACTTTTTGCCCTTCGGATCCTTAAAACCACCACCACCGAAAAAATCGAAGTCACTGTTAGCAAGCTCCATAGCAATTTCATGATACATTCTTCGTGAAGGCTGGTGGGCGTAAAAACAAGCTGGTGTGGCATGGTCGATGGAAACACTGGAAATAATGCCCACTTTCATACCTTTTTTCTTTGCTTTTTCGGCTACTGTCTCAACAGGATTAAAATTGGGATCGACACCAACGTGGCCAATATTGGTTTTGACCCCGCAAGCCAGGGCCGTTGCCGCCGCAGCTGAACCGGTTATGAACCTGTCGTTGGCATAAGTCGTGGTCACACCATAGGCAGGAAACTGGTCCATAAACATAAGATGGCTTTCGCCCGTTTGCGATTTCAGAAACTCATTTGCGGCGCTACGCTGTGCGGTGCCCATACCGTCACCGATAAAGAAAAAGACGTATTTGGGCGGCTGCGCTTCGCTAGCTATCGCCAGCGCAGACATCATGCAGACGATACTAAACACAACAACAAGCAAAAAACCTAATGTTTTTACTTTCATAATGTCCTCCTATATAACCAAATTAGATTAGTGATACCCTCCTTCCTACCTGATTTTTCTCTCTCTTAATTTCTTACCCCCTTTCCTGTTTTTGTAATATTCCTAAGATTATCTTAGTCATGGAGAACATAGCGGATGGTCGTTTCTTCATCTTAATCCATAAGGTCACAAACAAAGGAACACAATATGTTGACTATTCGAAGGAACGCAAAAATCAGATGAGAAAGAAGATTCGATTCTGTAACTTGAGAACCGCTTCAGGTCAGATGGAATTAAAAAATCAGGACTATTTAAATGTATCTATACCCAAATCGATGGGTTTTAGTCAATCAAATTGAGGAATCCGTCTGGTGGGGATTTATTGAGAGATTCCAAACTATCAATTTTGCTAAAACCATTGCAGTTGCACCCAGGCTTTGAAACCATCGCATTCCGTTTTGTCCGGCACGCTGATGATTGTCGTCGGGGGCTGCTGCTTTTGGAATTATGCTGATACGAACATCCGGGCCACCGGCCAACTCAAGCGCCCGCCGATCCGGTATCGCCATATCCCCGCCAAACTCAGCGCCTCCTTCAAGTAAAATATAGCTCACGATACCCTCTCGTCTATTCATTTAGGGTGATATTATATCTCATCAACAAACAACCGCCATCGTGCGGGATGAGTTGGTGTGATTCCAACTTCACGTTTTCCACTATCTCAAAACCGTAGCGTTTGTACAAGCGTTGAGCAGCTGTATTGTCTGCGAATACGATTAGACTCAGCGCATCGTGACTGTTTTCTTTGGCTTTGTTCTCGGTTAAGGATATAAGTCCGCCACCGATCCCTTTTCCACGGAACTCCTCTTCCACACATAAGGTATCCAAAAGAAGACTGTTCTCAACACGGGCAGCAAAAAAATGCTTTAAATGCGCCAATCTTTCCTCCGGGAAAAA
>Ga0209536_100001630_pt1 | contig 36751 bp, 42 predicted proteins | sample DeeMarSeWOR28_12_FD_187461 | JGI IMG/M metagenome (GOLD analysis project Ga0209536, IMG submission 187461) | Marine sediment microbial communities from White Oak River estuary, North Carolina - WOR-2-8_12 (SPAdes) (version 2) | ecosystem: Environmental > Aquatic > Marine > Intertidal zone >... | reverse complement strand
GCGGCAGTCGATCGCGCGCTCTACGGCCACGGCAAAATCGGCGATATTTAGGTGGATGATCGAACGATCCATAATCCCATCCGGAACTGGCTCTTTTTTTCCGCGGGTTTTAGGCCTCGATCCGCCTTCGGCGGACCTCAGCCCAAATCCGCTGCCCGCCATCGTCCGCTGAGGCGGACTCAGGCGATACGGCCGGACTTGTACGGCCCGGCCCAGCGGAACGTTTTTTGGACAACCACTATAGAATACCCCTTTCTGTCAGCAAGTGAACAAGGCGCAGCGCATTTCTGGGTGCCTGGGCGCGGACATGGTTGTTGAAAAAGACCACGCCGTTGCTGGCGTGTTCGACCATTTTTGCGATCCGCCTGTCGGCCCATTCACCCAGCTCGTCGTCGTTGTAATCGTAATCGAATTGCTTTTGCATATTGCCGGAACGCCAGCCGCTGGCATTGCGACCATGAAAGCGGATATAGAAAAGAGCGGAATTGGTGACGGTGTCGAGTTTGGGAAACAGGCCCGGCAAATCGGGTTCATCGACTGCGACCAGGGTAACCCGGCGGCGCGCCAGCTCGTCGAATACTCTGACTGAAGCCCAGGAGACATGCCGAAATTCCACAGCCAGAGGCAACCCGTCAAGTTCATCCAAAAGCGCGGCCAGATAATGGCGATTTTCGGGGGCACGAACAAAGCTGGGCGGAAACTGCAGCAAAATTGCCGCCAACTGCCGGGTCTGCAGCAGCGGAGCAATGCCGTCACGATATCGGGCGGCCTGTCCGCGCCATTGGTCGTGGTGGACTTCATGGGTCAGTGTGCGCGTCAGTTTGGCGGCAAACCGGAAATCGGCCGGTGCCAGCTGCAGCATCCGTTCGACGGCATGTGCCTTCGGCATCTGGTACCAGGTATAATTCAACTCGGTGATCGGGAAACGCTGAGCGTACAGGGGGAGCATCCGGCCCGATTTTGTGCCTGACGGATAAAACCCGGCATCTGTCCATTCCGTATACGAATAGCCGCTGGTGCCCACCCAAAGTTGGCAGGAGGTATGTCGTGTTTGGCTGTCCATTCAAACCATTCAAGCTTCAGACGCTGTAATCGACGGCGATCTGGATGATGATATTTCACCGCAGGGGCGGTTTTATTTTTGGCCGCAACGGGCACAGAGAAAAAATTTCTTTGCCCTGTCGCTGAGACGCCGACAAGGCAAGACACACCAATTTGCGCGCTCAGCTCTGTTTCGATGTCTTTCGCGGGCCGGCGGCGCTCATTTTATCCCTCCGGGCGGGCGTTGGATGCCGATGACTTTGCCCTGGATCAGAACTTCATCGAAACTGTAACGCAGGGAAGGGTAATTTCTATTTTCCGGACGCAACTCGATGTTATCGCTGTGCAGGAAAAAGCGTTTGACCGTCGCCGATTCACTGTTGATCAGGGCAACGACGATTTCGCCGTTTTGAGCGTACTGGCGGGGCTCACAGATGGCCAGATCACCATTTAAAATTCCGGCATCCTTCATCGAATCCCCTTTAACATGCAGGGCAAATAGATTCTGGCCGCGGAAGATAGCCGCATCCAGAACGGCGGTTCCATCCCATTCCGTCTGCGCATACATGGGCAGACCGGCAGTTACCCGTCCGATAATCGGGACCTCGCGCCAGCGTTGCAGGGCTGAGGTTTGCCGGGCGCGGTTTAAAAGATAGATCGTGCGGCTGTAGCGCCCCTCCCGTTTTACGTAACCTTTTTCCTCCAACACCTTGAAAATTTGTGCGATGGCCGCATGGCTGACGCCCAGATCCATTGCCGCCTGGCGCAGGCTGGGCGCCTGACCGGTGCGGGCCATTTGTTGCTGCAGGTAGCCGAAAAACTGCTGCTGTTTGGCGGTTAGTACAGGTTGCATGCAATCCCTCGTTAAAACCTCATCTAAGGCCCGATCGTCGCGTTGCGATTTAAAATGCTCGCTTCCTGCGTGTACGCTCCGCTTTTAAACCGAATCGGCGCCTTGCTCTCGAACCTGAGCTGAGGTTTTAATCAGTTCTAATTTGTATCCGGTCCGCCTCCGCGGATTCTACGCGGGCGGGCTTCCGCGACGTGCTGCCAGTACGCCTCGTCGTCAGTCTTTGTGAGTGGGAGTGGCTTGCAGCCGCGATCCATAAGATCCCCATTTTGTCTTAACATAACCGAATAAAATGTAAATGTCAATGTGAATATAATGTAAATTATGTATTGTCGATTTTAGATTTTGAAATACGGATTTTGGAGATGGTTTAGGCGAGGATTTTGTTCAGCTGTTTTTCGCCGTAGCGCATGGGTATGGCAATCGCCAGCAGGCTGATTACGAACGTTATGATAAATGATCCGATAATCCATATCCAGGTGGCAGGGCCGATAACGTGCTCGCGAATGTCGGCCATAAATATTTTGTAAACGGGTCCGGCCTCAATGGCAATCACAATGCCGATATAGCTGGCGCATACAATCATAAAAATCAGTCCGCCAAGACTGGTGACGGTCTGATTCGGGTTTTCAGCCTTGAAATCCGGATATGCGGCTCCCAGCCCGATGCCCATGGAGACAATTCCCGGCACGATGAGAAAGACGGTAATCGTTGAGAGCGCCATCATAAACGGTGTGACTTCAAGCAGGATATTGGTCGCCACAATGAGAACTTCTGTAAGAATAAGTAGCGGGAAATAATAGATAAAAAATTTAATCCACAGAAATGTTTTTAGCGATATGGGCGAGGTTTTCACTATCCAAAAGGCGTCTTTTTCCTGACTGACGGCGGGGTAGGCGAAGCGGGCCGAGATAGCGGTGAGAACAAACAGCGCAAGCCCCATGTTCAGAAATGAGAATAAGTTTTGCAGATAAATGGTTTGTATGGGCGATTTTTCCAAGGGAAGCACCTTGAAATTATAGACATATATGACGATCAATGCGGCGATCAAAAAAAGCTGAGACCATTGGGTTTGATCGCGCAGGAAGGTCTTGATTTCTTTGACGGTAAACGACCTGACCGGACCCGGTAAAAAAGAAAAAATTTTTTCAATGGTGGTGCCTTTCTTGAAAACACGGGCGGCGGCGGTTTGAGTCTTGGAAAAGCCGGTAAAATAGATTGCACCTGAAATTCTGACCATTAAGAATACGATGGCGCCGGCAAAGCTGAAGGAAAGCGCATTGTGAAAGAGGCCGGTACCCGGCGAACCTGCGAGGGCGGCCCTCATGCTGTCATAAGCCCATGTGCTCGGAAGAAATGGAGATGATGGTGTTTGCAGTGAGGTAATGTAAACCAAAACGGTGTCAAAGACCTCGGGGTCAACCAGCAATTCCGGCCGCAACAGCCGGATGGCCAGATAAATCAGAACAAAAAAAAGAATGCCCATGAAAATAAAGATACTTTTCATCCGTGTCGCCGGAATGACGATCACCGCAACCATGACCATAACGGAGCTGATTGCCGAGGTGTTGATTGCCAGCAACAGCATCACGATAATCGTATTCAGATAATAGAAGACACCGGTCTGGTAGGTAATTCCATAGGCGATAAAAAGCGGCAGGGTAAAAATAATGACCATCCACGAGCTGTCGATGGTGCTGTCGATCCAGCGGGCCAGAAAGATTTTTTCACTGGAAACCGGCATGGAATGAACCAAAAAAAGATCCCTGGAAAGATAAAGCTTGGAAAGCGAGGTCAAGATACTGCTAAAGAGCAGCAGGGCAAAAGAGGTGATCAGGATCATCGAGAGAAGTTTAATTCCCAAAATATCACCGATATCTTCAATGCCCTTGAAATAATACAAAACACGCAGCGAAACGGTGAATATCCCACCCCAAAACAGGAACCCGATGACCGCCAGCAATAAAATTTTTATTTTATCACCGCGCGAATTGTTGGCGATTCGTTTGTTTGTTAATGGCCAGATGCGCGGCTTTAACAATGTGATCACGTCACTCATTTCAATACAGGTATTTCCTCACCGATGCGAATTTTGGGGCAAGCCGTTTTTTACCCGTTCGGCACTGAACTCACTGATAGTCAGACGATAATTACCTTTCAGGAAACACGATTCGTCAGGCTCAAAAATACCTGTTCAAGATCGGTGCCACTCACCTTTGCCTCCCGCTGGAGATCGGTGGTCGTTCCGCTTGCAATGAGCCGGCCCTTGTGGATAACTCCGATGCGGTCGCAGGTTTCTTCTGCCACCTTAAGGGTATGGGTGGACATAAAAATGGTTGCGCCCTGTTGAGCAAGGCGTCTTATCAGGTTTTTTACCATGATAATTGCCGCCGGATCCAGCCCTACCATGGGTTCGTCGACAATAATGACTTCCGGTTCGTGCAAAAGCGCCGCAGCCATAATGAGTCGCTGCTTCATGCCGTGCGAATAGGATTCGATCAGTTCATCAGACCAGTCCGCCAACGAAAACATTTCCAGATTTTTTTTAGCCTTTTTTTGAAAACCGTTTCCATTAACGCCGTATAGGTCGGCGGTGAAGTTCAAAAACTCCATGCCGGTCAATTTTTCATATATATAAGGCCGGTCCGGAATAAAACCGATTTTTCTTTTGGCTTCTTGCGGTTGATCCTGCATGTTGATCCCGGCGATGACAACCTCCCCCGAGGTTGGTTTCAGCACGCCTCCCATCATTTTTATGGTCGTCGTCTTTCCGGCCCCGTTGGGTCCGATAAATCCGTAAACCTCACCGCTTTCCACCGAGAGATTCAAGCGGTCTACGGCTGAAAAATCCGCATATTTTTTAGTGAGGTCTTTTAATTGAATCATTTTTGGGCACCCAAGGCGCTGGAAAGTTCAAAAGCTGGTATAAATTATATTATAAAATCAAAATTTCTGCAGCAAAAAACCTGTGCATTCGGATGTTCTTCTGGCCGTCTTCCGAAAGCGGTTTCTCGTTCCTGTGTCACTGATTGATTACGCTGATCTGAATCCTGCCAATAAGGCCCATGAGATCCAGCTGGTTTTGCTGAGATCCGGTGACAAACCGGATGTGGCTGACATCTGCGGGAATTTGACCGAACAATGCGTCTATGGTTATCCAGCGGCCCAGATAAGCAAGGTTCCAGGCGTGATAGTAAAACCTTCCCCTTAAATAAACCAGCCCGGCTTCAACCCGGCAGGGAATACCGGCTGCACGGGCCAGTGCCGCCAGCAGCATCGCATGTTCATTGCAGTCTCCCATGCGGTTTTCCAGAGTTGAAAGTGCGTCCGGCATGGAGAGCACCGGCCGCTTTTCAATATTTTGATGTACCCAGCCAACCAGCCTTTCGAGCTTTTCCAGCGGGCTGATTGGCGAAGCGGCGCCCACGATTTCGTCGGCCAGATCCTGAATTTTTTGATTATCGGACTGGATAAAGGGACTGGGTCTCAAAAACACTTTTTCCAATTCTCCCAGATCGCTTATATTCAGATCCTCTGGCAGACCCGAAAGAGATTCGCGTGTAATCTCCAGAATCGGGTCTTTGAAACTCTGTCTTCCGCCATTTATCCGGAGGCCCGGCAAAGATATGCCGCTGATTTCAAGCCTCAGCCGGTCCAGCTTATCAAGGTCTTTGATGATCATGTTGGAAGGCACGGATGCTGTTTGAGTAAGATCTTCGCTTGACTCCAAGGCCACGCCGTAGAGTGCATCATGGCGGTCTGTTTTTTCAAGCGCAACACCCAGAAGTCCTTTTTCCTTGAGCACATCACCAGTGTCATCAATCCATGCCAATTGGGTCGCTCCTTTAAGGCTCAGGGAGATTTTTGTTGCCCTTTTTTGAATTCCCTTGATTTCAATATCCTCCGGACCGATAACTTCAACAAATACAGGCTGCTGCCCCATAGTGGCAGGGTCAAAGACTTGAAAAACAAATTTTTGGCCGGGCTCAAATTCAGCAGATGCGACCGCATTCATGATTCCGACCATCAAATACGTTTTTTCGGGGATTTTGAAATCCATTTTGCGTCGGTCGCCCGCACTTTCGGTTTGAACGCTGAGCACATTGCCGGATACGGTTCCCTCGACAACGAATCGAAACCGGCCGGAATCAATCTGAAAATTGAGTTCGGCGATGGTAAAATCCGGATGGAGTCTGCCGGCTGTCTTTATGTTGATATCCTGAACCATGCCCATGGTGTTTATGCGCATGTAGACGGTTTCCTGCAGCAGGTATCCGCTTGGCTCCCTGGAAAAGGTCGTATGCGAAAAGCCTATTTTCCGATCATTTTGGAAAATATTCATCCAACTGTCTCTTTCCGAGACCTCACCGATTGAAGATAGCGACAGCGTTTGGGGGCGCAAAAAAACCTTTTGATAGAGTCCGGTGCGAATTGAAAACAGCAATAAAAAGGCGACACCGAAAATGAGGCCGACAATTCGATATATGTGTTTGCGGGCAAATGCCATTGTCTGTTAGCCCCGGCAGATCCCTTATAATTGAGCAAAACGGAGACCTTGCAACTGAACGGTAAATAACATCTTGGTTTGACTTTTATTATCTGGTATATTCTATCATCTTTTTTCCCATTCGCCTAATTTGTTTTGACGATTTTAATGCCAACCGGCTATCTGGACGAAGGTGCTGTATGATCATCATCGCGGACGCGCATGTGGATGACGATCGCGGAAATGATGCTGATTTTTTTTTAATGCTCAATGCCTTTGAGAAGAACGATCAGGATTTGATCTTTCTGGGTGATATCTTTGAACTCTGGATTGCATTGCCCCGGTATGAAAAAGATATTCATAAGAATTTTCTCACCTGGTGCAAGGAACAGAAAAAATATCGCACCATCGGGTTTATCGAAGGCAACCATGAATATTTCGTCGCCGATGAAAAGAATGACCATTTCTCATGGTGTTCGGCCAAGGCCATGTGGCAAGACAATAAAGGCAACCTTTTTTGTCATGGCGACCAAATTAATCGTCGGGATATAAATTATTTGCGGTTTAGACGGCTGGTTAAAAACAAAATCGCCAAAACCATTGCGCGCTTTCTTCCCTTTGGCCCCGTTATCAGCGAATTATTCAAGAATTATTTAAAAAAAACGAATCCCGAGTTTCGAAAACACCTCCCTGAAGATGAGATTGCAGCCTTTGCCAACGACAGATTTAAAGATGGAATCCACAGTATTTTTGCAGCGCATTTCCATCAGCGCCACCATTATCGCTCTGTGGAGTCCAGGGCACTTTACATCTTGCCTGCCTGGATGAAGGCAGAGCAGGTAACTTTTTGTGAAGCATCATCAAAAGAGATAAATTCTTATCATTGGCAGGAGCTGGAAGATATCCTTGCTGATGGCAAGACGTTTTGATTTTTTCAGAGAGTGCCATGCTGAAAAGAGAGGATATCAAAGATAAACCCATTGCGATTTATGATCCCGAAAGAAGGGGAATATTTATCCACAAGAATCAACTGGCAGGCAGCAACTTTAAAGTGGGAGACAGATTTTCCATAAAAAAGGGGCAGCGGGAATTATTTGCCTTGACCTTAATAAAGGATGACAAGGGTGATATTCTTTTTGATAAAACAGGCATATTCATCTACCGGACCCGGAGGGCAGATATTTTTCTGGGCGGCATATTTGATGATTATGTCATCTATTTCGAAACCGGCAAGCCGGACACCCTAAAGATAAAGCCGCTGGAGATGGCACTGACGGAGAAGCGATCATGAATAAATCCATCAGTGAAGCCGATGCCTTCTTAAAAGATTTTCAGTAAGTTATCATCCCTTAACGGGAGAAAGCCGAGGTCATAGACATGGCGCCGGCGGGCTTTTCAGAGGGCAAACCATAGGATATCTGGAGCCAAATCGCATGACGAGCGAAAGATTTACCGTCGGCGAATATGAAATTTCGGTTCAAGGAGAGGTTCATGGAATGTAAAAAAGAGCAACATCTGAACTCATGTAATTGCAGTTACCAACCCTGTGCACGCAAGGGAACCTGCTGTGACTGTTTGAGCTACCACTTAACAAGTCGTGAACTTCCGGCCTGTTGCTTCCCCGATGATGCCGAACGCAGCTATGACAGGTCTTTTGAGCATTTTGCACGGCTTGTCGCGCAAAGAAGGGTGTAAGGCCAATGCACAACATAAATATCTCGGTCGGGGGCATATTCCTGGAAGCCGAATTAAAGGATACCCCGACGGCCAAAAGAATCCTTGAAATACTGCCGGTTGAAGGTATCGCCAATATCTGGGGCGAAGAAATCTATTTCGACATTCCACTGGAGCTGGAACTCGAGCCTGATGCCAGGGAGGCGGTTGAAGTGGGTGATCTGGGCTACTGGCCTGCAGGACCTGCATTTTGTATCTTTTTTGGCACCACACCGGTAAGCCGGGATGAGAAACCCCGCGCTTACAGTCCGGTCAACATCTTCGGTCGAGTGGTCGGCGATGCAGCACAATTGAAGTCGGTTTCTAACGGGGCCCGGATTCGGGTTAAACGAATGGACGATTAGAAACGGCTCAGGTGATCAGTTTTCACCAGGTTTCAGGGAGGGGAGGTTAATCGTTGCGCGGTAATGCTGCGCGTTCCGGCTATCGATCGCCGTTTACCGATTCTCATCCGGAACCCGCAGCCCCTGCGTCGAATTTTACCTGACGTTGATCATCTTATTTCCAGCAAAGGAGGAACGGCGATATGGCAACAGATCCAGGAATCGGCTATAAAATAAAAGGTATTGTTTTAAGTATAAAGGGCGAATGCAGCGCTGGACACAAAGTGGGCGAAAGCTTTGACGTCAGCTGCCACAATCCTGCGGGAATGTGCGGGTGGCTTTACCATGATATATTTCCCAGTCTCCAAACATTTCAGTTTGGCGGGAATCTGCCTTGGTGGGAGGGAGATATCATTCAATTGCAATGCCCGGACCATATTAACCTGGTTACCATTCAATTGGAAAGATTCAAAAATTAGCATGCGTTATAAGGAGGTTTCATGAAAGAAATGATAGCATGCTGCGGTCTGGCATGTCACGAGTGCGGCGCCCATCTGGCAACCCTTAACGATGATAATGAAAAGCGCGTCGAGGTTGCGCAGGAATGGTCGAAACTCTTTCAGGCCGAAATAGCACCCGAAAGCATTAATTGTGACGGTTGCGGATCGACCACCGGTCGTCTTTTCAGCCATTGCAATGTTTGTGAAATCAGAAAATGCGCTATTGCAAAGGGTGTTCGCAATTGTGCCCATTGCGCAGAATATGCGTGCAGTAAACTCGAATGGATTTTCAAAGTGGTCCCGCAGGCCAAACAACGATTAGACGGGATAAAAACCGCGTTATAGGGAGCGCTCCTATGGAAAGCAAAATATCAAGGGCCATAGGCCTCAAATATCCGCCCATCGCCCTGGTCTGGTCCGATAACGAGATTGAAGGAGCCGTCCAGTTCAAGGAGGGAAAATGGGGTTGCATCATGTGGCTGGCTGCTGCAGCCGCCAAAGGCAAAACTGCTGTCTGTGATCGCAAAACGTTCGGCTGTTTTGGAGGCGGTGTCGGTATGGGATTCGGTGATCAGTATGAAAATTTTCCGGGCGGAAAGGATTGTTTTTGTCATTTCCTCTCCTCGGGCAATGCGCAATGGGAGACGGGGCAGCAGGCGGCGGAAATGGTCAAACCGTTTTTACGGGATGAAGCTCATGATAATTTTGTGCAGGGAGAACGCTATCTTAAAACCCCGCAACAGGTTCATCAATTCATTGAAAACCTTCCCATCGTGGACATTCCTGCTAAATACGTCGTCTTCAAGCCGTTGTCCGAGATTGATGTTTCTCAGCAAAAACCCCAGACGGTGATCTTTTTTGCGGATCCGGACCAGATTTCCGCGCTGGTCGTATTGGCCAATTATGATCGGGAAGGCAATCAGAATGTGATTATTCCTTTTGCGGCGGGGTGCCAGAGCATCGGTATCATTCCATACCGGGAGGCCAAGGCCCGCCAGCAGCGGGCGGTTGTGGGCTTAACCGACATTTCGGCCAGGGTCTACATCCGCAACCAGCTTGAGGACAACCTGATGACTTTCGCTCTACCCTTTGCCATGTTCGAAGCCCTGGAGGCCAATGTTGCCGGATCATTTTTGGAAAGACCGACCTGGCAGGGCCTGCTCAAGACCAAGGGCGGTGTGGAATAATAAAACGGGCTGGTTTGGCCTGAATTTAAAAAAGCTTCCGAAATTGTGGAGGTTGTCTGTGCGGTTGATCAGCGTATCTCGATATGTATTGGCGGTGACCCTTCTGGTAACCATCCTTGTGACCGGCTGCACCTCTTTAAAGCAGGTCGAAACCCGGGATGTCAGACCGGCACCGCCCGAATATGCGTCTCCGGAAACGGGGTGGTGGTATGCTCGTTTTCGCCTGGACTGGGCCGAAGGCGCTGAAGCCTCCTGGTATATGGATCTTTTCCTGGCGCATCAGATCGTGCTGCCGATTCTGGAGAAATACAAGGCTGAAATATATTTTTGGCGGTTTCACCGGCGCGCAGCCCGGGATAACACCGGACACCAGTTTAGCTTTATTTTTTTCTGTTCTGCGCAGACTGCGCATGAAATCTTTCAAACTTTCAGGGCTGATGCGCTTTTGCAGCAGGTAAAGGTCGCCGGGTTGATCATTGAGGATATTTATGATGATACGCGTCATATTTTGAAACCAAATATGGAAGACACCAGCGATAAACAATGGTCGCCATATATTCAAGAAACCTGGCCGTATTACATTATGGGAGTCAGCCGGATGTGGCTGGGATTGATTACCGAAATTGCAGAAGATGAGTCCCGAGACGGCATGCCCACGACCGTCGGGGAGATCGAAACCTTTTATACAAAAATCGATTCGGCGATAACAGCTCTGTGGGAAAATGAGGGCCGCCATGCTTTTCTTCACCATTTAAATGCAATATTCAGCTACAAGCCGCTCATCGTCTACGAAAAGCGCCGTTTAAAATTCTAGATTCGGCATCGATGGTCGCTTCGGCGGCCTCGAAAAGGAAAATGAGTGTCTTTCAATTACAAAAACAGCGATCTCTTCGATCTGGTCAGTTTTCCGGCGGCGATGTTTGTGGCCGGTGAATTGCCTATCTCCTTTAGATTTCAGAAAAATCCTATTTTCAATTATTTATATAAATAATAAATAGTTATTGGTTCATAGGGTAATGAGGCAAACAATTTTGATTTTTCATGGTTGAAAATGGGAGTTCATTGGATATATTATTGGATATGGAAAAACCAATACCAAAATAATGAAATTAAAGGCCGGAAATCAGAAAAAAATATCCCTTAGCGGATATATGAAGCAGCAAGGAGGAAGATATGAATAGCCAATTTGGACGGCTGATAAGCCTGATCGTTTTTTTTACGGCAGTCCTGTTTGTTGGAATCCTCAGCGCCAGCGCCGAGGAAAAAAAAGATATGCAGGGATGGGGAGTAGATGACCCCTATAACCAGCATTATGATGTGCGTGAATTCGAAAAGATCAGAGTCTGGTTTGTGCGGGCTAAAGAAGTTGTTCCCATGCCGGGGATGTCACCGGCCACCGTCATAGAGGTGTTGGAGGGCGCAGAGCTTGTCGAGGTTCACTTATGCCCCACCTGGTATCGCAAGCCCAGTGAAATTAATCTGAAGAAAAATGAGCGCATCAAGATAAAAGGGGTCTGGGCCGAGATCAATGGTAAGGATGTTTTCATGGCTTCAAAAGTCAAAAAGGACCCCGACATTGATATTATCAAGGTTCGCCTGACCAAGGATGGAACACCTTTTTGGACGATGACCCCGGAACAGGTCGCCTGGGAAATGCTGTCGGATGAAGAAAAAGAAGAAGAACAGGCAAAGAAACCAGAATCCTCAGAAGTTCAGTAATAAACAGAGATGCTGACGACCCCCGTGAATGGACTCCCGGCGGGCTGATTGTCATTCATGAATTCATACGCAACAATACGATGGACGGGCCTCTTTTTCCGGCCTTATTCTCGCTGAAAATGTTTATTGGAACCGATGCCGGACCGTCGTATTCTGAAGAACAAATCATGGCAATGCTGGCCGCCTGAGGTGTAAAGAATATTCAGCGAATGCCTCTCAAAGTCCCCGATGATTCCGGGAGGATTGCCGGCAATGTATAAAATTCCTTCCTTATACCGCGTGTCACCATAAGGCTTTGATAAACGGATAGCGTCATAAATGGTTGCTGCAAAAAAACCGCCCTCCATCGAAAGCTTTTTTTGACAATCACTGTAAAACGGGTTCTTGACAATTCGTTGAGTTAATGGTTTTTATCAGACTTTAATCCAGACTTAAGATCGATTGGCAACAGCAAAATGTAAAAGGAGTTCAGCCATATGCCTGGAAGGGAGTTTGAGCCCACCGGAATCATGGGACAGCAGATCTTCGGCCTCCCCGTGGACCGGGAAATTTTATTTTCCAACCACAAAAAGATCTATAAAAAACGGATCGAAAAGCGCCAGCGCAAACTGATCGTCAAAATACACTTTCTCAAGCCCTTTTTGAAAAGAGGCGAAAAAATATTGCTGGTGACAACCGGGTATTCGCCCCTGGCATCCGCAGCCCAGTACCTAACCGGTTTCCTTTTTGTTTATCTGAAGCGTTGTTTGTTTGTGTTTACAAACTACCGGGTCCTGCATATACCTGTAACCCCAGCATATAAGTATAAAAACGCCATCGCACAGATTGCTTACGCGGGCTGTCGATCCCTTGCCCTGAAAGGCGGGACGCTGGTTGCAGATTACGGGAAACTGGGCAAATCAGAAAAATTCAGAGGCGTTCCGGTCTCGGATAGAAGAAAAATAAAAATGTTATTGGGACAGCTGCCCATATCCGGAACGGATAATGACACAGCAGACAGAATTCACCTCTGTCCGAATTGCACCCACCGGCTTGAAGCCGGAAAATATGTTTGTGAAAATTGTCGACAAAAGTTCAAAAGCAAACTGGCGGCCAGAATCATCGCGGTCATTATTCCGGGCGGAGGGTATTTTTATACGCGTCACTATCTTATCGGCGCGCTCAATGCCCTGTTGGAGGTCCTTTTAATTTCTTACCTCGTTTATATTGCGGTGACATCAGGCATTCCTCAAAAAAATGTAAAAGAAAGCCTGTATTACATGGTACCCCTTGCGCTTATCTACCTCACCCTGAAGATCATATCGGTGATCCACGCCACTCATTTTATTGATGAATTCATACCCAAAGAGAAATTACTGAAACCGAACGGCAATTCCCGGGCGAATCCGAATTCAAATTAATGCACGAAGCCGAACAAGGATTTTATTGCCCGCCCCCTGGTGGGAGCATATCGTGGTTACCAAAAAACGTTCCGGCAGCATTTAACTTGACATTATTGTTTTTGAAAATTAGTTTTCGTCCTTAAACGCTGGCATTCAAAATGCGTATCGGATTAAACTTTATTGAATGGGCTTGTAAGCCACGGATGAGTCCGACGGGCTTCAGACAAGGTTCGAGGGCAAGGTGTCCGGCGCAATGGCAACCGAGCCCGCCGAGTCTGAAAAAAACAAGGGTTTACAGACCAATTCCGGGGGATGAATATGCCGCCTATTATATCCATTGTTGGACGATCTCAGTCAGGAAAAACAACCCTGATCGAGAAACTTATCCCGGAGCTAAAAAGCAGGGGGCACCGGGTCGGTACCATCAAACACGCTCACCACGGATTCGACATCGATAAGTCCGGCAAGGATAGTTTGCGGCACCGAAATGCCGGGGCTGATACCGTCATTGTTGCCTCACCGGGCATGATCGCCATGGTAAAGGATACAAATAGTGAAGCCATAGATGATCTGCAAGCATATTTTGAAGATCTGGACCTGGTCATCACCGAGGGCTATAAAAAGGCGGACAAACCCAAAATAGAGGTTTTACGAGCAGCCCGGCACACAGAGCTGCTTTGCCGTGAGGACCCCAACCTGATTGCGGTGGTCACCGACATTCAGATAAACCCCGGCGTTGTCAGATTCGGACTCGAGGATATCGGCCCGCTTGCGGATCTGATCGAAAAAAAATATTTGAGAAGGAATTGAGATAATTGTTTTTGACTTGCTGATTCATTAGAACAATGGAAGATTTTTCACTCGAAAATTTAATGTGCCACCGGGATAATCTGGAGCATGTTCTGGACAATCTTGCGGAGGGAATTATCGCTCACGATATGGGCCGGCGCATATTTTTTTTCAACCAGGAAGCCGAGCGCATTACCGGGTACAGCCGCGGGGAAGTTTTGGGAAGGGATTGCCATGAAGCCTTTGAGGGTCCGATTTGCGGTGAGCGATGTGCTTTTCATAACGATCATTCAGCGCTGAGCGACAGGTCCGATTATACGCTCAATATTACATCGAAATCCGGTGAAACCCGGCGGGTTGAAATGACGGTTACCGGGATGAAGGACGAAAACGGTGAGTATGTCGGTGTTCTGACTTCATTTAGAGATATTACGGATCTTTTCAGTCTGAAACTGAGGGCTGATGAACTCAAAAATTTTGGCCGCATCATCGGTCGTGATAGTAAGATGTTAAGTATTTTTGAACAGATACGAGATGTTGCCGCCTATGATTTTCCCGTGCATATTTCCGGTGAAACCGGGACCGGCAAAGAACTTGTGGCTGGTGCCATTCACGACGAGAGTTCAAGGGCCGGCGCTGCCTTTGTGCCCATCAATTGTGGCGCGTTACCCGAGGGTTTGATCGAAAGCGAGCTGTTCGGTCATGTCAAAGGATCGTTCTCAGGAGCCGTCAGAGACAAGAAAGGCCGCTTCGAATTGGCGCACGGGGGCACATTATTCCTGGATGAAATTGCTGAACTGTCCAACAATATGCAAGTCAAACTGCTGCGGGTTTTACAGGAAGGTGAATTTGAAAGAGTCGGCGGCGAGCAGACGATATCGGTCGATGTCCGGGTCATCAGTGCTACCAATAAAAATCTTAAAGAAGCGGTAAAACAGGGCAAATTCAGAGACGATCTTTACTACCGGCTTAACGTTATACCCATTCATCTTCCGCCACTGCGCGATCGTCGAATTGACATCCCGCTTTTGATCGACCATTTTCTGGCAGAAGCCGCAGAGCGCTACAATAAAAAACCTCCCAGAGTCTCAACCAAGGCTATGGCATTGTTGCTTGATTACCGCTGGCCGGGAAACATTAGAGAGCTGCAAAACGCCATCCAGTTTTCCTTTGTCAGGTGCAACGGCAAAGTGATCTCAGCAGACGATCTGCCCCTGGAATTGCGCGAGATGGATGCCGTATGTGCCCGCCGGGGGCCCTCGAAAAAGCTGGATGTCAAAAGCGTAAGGGCAGCTCTGGAAAAGACAGGGGGCAATAAGGCCAAAGCTGCCAGAATGCTCGGTGTGGGGCGGGCAACGCTCTACCGGTTTCTGGGGGATCACCCGGAGCAGAAAACCGCTCAATCACAATAGCATCCGCTTCCAAATCCTAGTTCGAATTGGATTGAACCCTATAGCGCATGATACAGCAAATTTTTTCCAGGCAGCGATCTTCGGAGAGAAAATAGATGGAAAAGAAAACCAAGAAACCATGGCGCTTGGATACGCAGTGCGTTCATGCCGGTGAAGGCACGGACACTGCAACCAGGGCTATCCGGCGCCCGATTCACATGGCCAATTCATATGAGCTGCCTACGGATGTGGAAGAGCTGTTGAAAGTGTTCTCCTGGGAGCATCCTGACTATTTCCAATACACGCGGGAGCACAGTGCCACACCACGATATCTTGAAGAACGACTGGCTGCTTTGGAGGGCAGTGAGGAATGCGTGGTCGCGGCCTCCGGTATGGGAGCCATATCCGCAGCGCTTTTTACGCTGTTAAATGCCGGTGATCATGTCATTGCCCCCGAAGTCTGCTATGCTGCTTCTCAGAAAATGTTCTCGAAACAGCTTCCGCGTTTTGGGGTAAAGGTCAGCCTGGTGGATACGACCGATACCGGTGAAGTGGCGGCGGCCATTACCCCCCAGACCAAAGTCATCTTCATTGAGACCCCGGGCAATCCTCTGGCTTCAATCAGTGATATCAAAGCCATTGCCGACCTGGCGCATAAGAATGGTGCATTGCTGGTTGTGGACAGCACCTGGTCCGGTCTGGTAACCCAGCGGCCTCTTGAACTGGGGGCCGACGTGGTCATTCACAGTGCAACCAAGTATCTAAACGGTCACGGTGACGCACTGGGCGGGGCTGTAATGGGTCAAAAGGCCTTCATTAACTCGGTTCGCGAGGAAGGCATCACACATCTGGGGGCCTGTATCAGCCCCTTCAATGCCTGGCTGATCATGAGAGGGCTGGTCACCCTGCCGCTGAGAATGCGCCGCCATTCAGAGACCGGCATGAAGACCGCGCAGTTTCTGGAAGCGCACAACCGCGTCGATTTTGTATGGTATCCGGGTCTCAAGAGTCATCCGCAACATGATATCGCAAAAAAACAGATGAACGGGTATTCCGGCATGATCATTTTCAGATTGGATCTCGAATTATTGAAAAATTTCGAATTCATCAGCCATCTGAAACTCATTAAACACGCCGTTTCTTTGGGACACGACCAGAGTTTGATTTATTACCTCCCCACCCTGTTTTTTTTTGATGACATGGTAGTGCTGGATGAGCGGCAGCAAAAAAAATATTCCGCTATGATGGGAGAGGGTGTCTACCGCCTGAGCGTCGGTATCGAAGATGCAGATGATATTATCGCAGATCTTGCGCAGGCAATTGATTCGATGAAGGAATTACCCTGAGGGGATGCCGGATCTAGTATTTGTTGCCACCCGCAGGGGATTGCCCCCGGGCAGGAGTTCAGCAATGCTGAAGGGATGCTTTCAGCGGGTTGGAGGCGTTGGTAAAATACCCTGATAGTTGTTATTTTAAGAGGAGATCCAAATGCTGTCGCTGGAAGAATTAAAAAAAGAAGCCGATTTGATCAATGAAATCAACTGGGATCTGGGACCCGAAGAGGCGGTTAAGCTTTATTTGGAATGGGGAAATACAGATTGGGGCAGCGGTAAATATGTCATCCGATCCAAAGACGATTATTCAACCTATTTTGTGGTGAACTGCTGGCGCAAACCCTATTTTATCTATCTGATCCGCAGAAATTCCGATGAAGCAATCGAGCTGGCAAAGTTTGAACTGCCGCCCCGGTTCGAAAAAGACGTCTGTGAACTCAAGGGCGTTTATGCGCTCGAAGCGGATGTCAAGGCATGGCTGAAGCGGGAGCTGGGGGTTTAAGGCCGAAGCCGCTACATCGCCGATTTCTACCAGGTTGCGGTTGAAGAGTTCGGTTCGCGATAAACTGTATCCTATTGCCATGTGTTATAGACTATTTATTTCAGGGCCAACAGACTGGTGTATGGTACCCCGGGAAAAGGCAGCATATTTTCGTATTACCCTCAGCACTGGGCCACCATGAAATGATACGTTCAATCCTCACCCGAATACCCGTTCGGGTTTCAATGCCATTCGTTCTGACACTGCCTGTATTGGGCCTTGTGCTGGTGCTTTCATTTCTGGCGTTTGTGCAGGGCGAAGCCACGGTCAATGATCTGATGTCACAAAACCTCGATCAAACTCACGGGCAGATCACAAAGCGCTTGGATGAATTTTTAAAAATACCCGATCGAATCAACCATATCAATGCCCATCTGATCACTCAGGGCAAGCTGGATCTATCTGATCTGCGAGGATGGCGGGACACCTTTTTTGAGCAGATGCGATCATTTGAAATGCTGAGCTCGATAGCATGGGGTGGCGCCGGGGGGCAGGCCGTTTGGATTGTGCGCAATCCGAATAGAGCCGATTATATTTTTGCCATCAAAGATGATCAAACCGGAGATGAAATCTACGAATATCCGCTGGACCCCATCAGAAACCTCGTTGGCGATCGCTCCGGTGCCTATGAATACGACCCGCGCACCCGACCCTGGTACAAGGCCGCTGTTGCGGCTGGAAAGCCGACCTGGAGTAAAATCTATGCATGGCTGAGCCAGGATGGTGCCGAGACGGTACTGGGTCTCGGATTTGTTCAGACGGTTTCAGATCAGACCGGAAAAATACTGGGCGTCATTGATGCCGAATTAAGCCTTTACGACATTTCGCTGTTCCTGGATAAGGTGCGGGTGGGTAAAACCGGAATGGCTTTTATGATGGATCGCAAGGGATATTTGATTGCTACATCGATAGGCACACCTGTGACAGATACCGGAAACCAGCGACTTTTGACATCAAAATCCACCAATAAATTTATCTCTGCAGCAGGCGCATATTTAAACGATGCATTCAATTCACTCAACGACATTTCTATCCCCTATCAGATTCAACTGATGATCGATGAGAAGCCATACCTGTTTATGGTTTCACCCTTTTATCATCAAACAGGTCTGAGCTGGTTGATTGCGACCATGGTTCCGGAAAGTGACTTTATGGCTGACATAGAGAATGTCCGTCAGCGCTACTTGTTGATAGGGATGATCGCGGTTGGGCTCACAGTGGCGCTGGGGTTGGTTTTTGCATATATAGGCATCCAGGCCATATTGGCCCTGGTCGGCCATGTGCGCCGGATTGGAAAGGGTGATCTTGAACATGAGTTGCAGCTTAATTATTCTCCGGAATTTGCCCGTCTTTCCGATGAAATCAATATGATGACCGCCGGCCTGCGAGACCGTATGCGGCTTCGTCATTCCCTGGCGCTAGCGATGGAAGTGCAGCAGAGTCTGCTTCCGTCCAAAACCCCCGATATTGAAGGATTAGATATTGCCGGCCACAGCGCTTATTGCGATGAAACCGGAGGTGACTACTATGATTTTTTGGATATCTCCGGATTATCCAACTCCACCGCGGCTATAGCTGTCGGCGATGTTGTCGGACATGGTGTGGCCGCAGCGATGCTCATGGCGACAGCCAGAGGAATACTGCGCTGCCGATGCCAGGAGCCCGGCACGCTTGCCGACCTGCTCAATAATATCAACGACCTTCTGGTTGAAGATACCGCTGGTGAGCGTTTCATGACGATGCTGTTGATGACCATCGATGCGGTTGCGGGCCAGTTAAGATGGGCAACAGCCGGGCACAAACCGCCTTTTGTTTATGATAAACTTTCTGACCGTTTTATTAAACTCGAAGGAAGCGGCTATCCTCTTGGTCTGATGTCCAGTATTTCCTATGATGAATATCGCTTCGATGCTGTGACCACCGGTCAGGTCTATGTGGCCTCAACCGACGGCATTTGGGAAACCGCTGACCCCCAGGGTGAGATGTTCGGCACCAACCGCTTGCGCAGTCTCCTGCGGCGCTATGCACACCTGACAGCAGCTGAGATTAGCCAAAGGATCAGCAACGCGTTGGAAGACTACCGTGGCGGCTGCAAACAGAGCGACGACATTGCCTTTATCGTCATAAAAGTCCTATGATGCAGGATGAACAAAACTCCGAGTTCTTCCTCTTTCAAGCCATCAAAGCCTTCAAACGGGTTTCTGACCACCACTGACAACCGCGGCTGTTTCAGGAACCAGAGCGCGTCGGCCGATCGGGGGACCCTATCGATTACAACCAAGGCTTTGTCCTGCCGGCTGCGAGCACTGGCAATACTGGCCAGAGGCCCGGGTTGCCGCTTTGATCCCACCCCATATGGCAGTCCCAGTCATTCGGGAGCCCGACCCATATCAAGCCCTGTTTATCGCGGTCATGCGCTGTGTCGCAGCCAGTAAACCGGCAGCCTGCCCCAGTGGCTTTGCTAAAAATCCAGGTTGGCAGGTTCGTAATATTCTTTCGGGTTTTTGCAGGAAGGGCATTTGGTCGGTGGTTCGGTACCTTCATGGGTATAACCGCAAGCGCTGCATTTCCATTTAATGGGTTGCTCGCGTTTGAACACCGTGCCGGCTTCTACCATATCCAGCAATTTCTTGTAGCGCTCCCTGTGATGGGCCTCGATTCTGGCCACCTGTTTGAATGCGTTGGCGGCGGCCTTCTCGCCTTCTTCTTCAGCCTCTTTTGCAAAATCAGGATACATGTTTCGGACTTCATAATCTTCTCCGCCCCAGGCCTCTTTGAGGTTTGCGGCAGTATCGCCAATACCCCCGAGCAGTTGAAGATGATCTTTGGCATGCTGCATCTCGTTTAAAGCCGTTTCTTCAAAAATCTTGGCGATGTAATGATAACCTTCGGCCCTGGCGACTTCAGCGAAAAAGGTGTATTTGTTTCTGGCCTGAGATTCACCTGCGAATGCAGCTTGCAAATTTTCCGTTGTTTTACTCATGACTTTTCTCCTTTTCAGTGGCTGTTGATATTATTGGATTCAGAGAAGCTTTCCCCGAATTGCCGCACTGGTTGCAGATACCCTTGAAAACAACCCGACTGGCGAGGCCGTAAAGTGTCGCCGAACCTCATCCGGTATGTCAAGAAAAAATATTATTGCAAAATAAAATTGTTGACTAATTTGTCTTTGATAAAAAAAGGGGCTCCAATTCGGAGCCCCTTTTTTGTTTAATTGAATTAGGCAGCATCCATTTGCCGGCGATCGGCCATATCTACAAGGGTGCGCTCTCGGGCTTTGTCGATGCCGAGTTCTCTGCGCTTCTTGTCGATATGCGCAATCATCATGCGGGCCATCTCATGGGGATCTGTTGCAAAACCCCATTTACCCAAACCCTGCTGTTCAAGCCCTTCAAACAGGTGTTTGTGGAATTTGGTGTTTTCAACAATGGGGAAGGTTACACCGAATACGGTATAGACGCCCGAGGCTACGAAATACTGACCAATGCAGATGGCCTTTTCACTCATGTATTCCGGCGCGCAACCGGCTGCCGGCAGATCCGCAATGCTTTCTCCCAGCCCACCGGTTTTGACCATTTCGGACGCGGCAATCAAAATTCGGCTGTTATCCACGCAGGCACCCATGCCCAGAACCGGCGGCATGCCGACGGTTTCACAGACTTCTTTCAATCCGGGACCGGCCAGGTGTGCGGCTTCAGGGGTGGTCAGGCCGGCCTTTGCCAATGCGATCTGCGAGCATCCGGTCTGGAGCACGAGCACATCATTCTTGATCAGTTCCTTGACCAGTTCAACATGCAGCCAATCCTGTTTTACCCTGGGATTGGTGCACCCCACCACTCCGGCCACACCCCGGATCCGGCCGTTAATGACGTTGTCGTTCAGCGGGGTATAGGATGCGCGGAAGGTTCCCCCGAGCATATAGTTGATGTATTCGTGGGAAAACCCATGCACGCCGGTGTTGACGATTTTTGGGATTTCGATCGGCATCGATCGGTTTTTAAAGCGGCCGATGGCCTGGATGACGATTTCATCGGTACATTGCTTGGGTTTGTCTTCATGAAACTCGATATGCAGCGCACCTTCGATGTGGCAACGGGGGTTGGTGGTAATCAGCGGCGTTTTGTAGCAGTCCGCAACTTTTACCAGGCCCTGTTTGATACACTGTACATCCACGCCCATGGCATCCACGGCGCCGGTGACAAGAATGGCTTCGGTGGACATGAAGTTGCCGGCATGGGGAACTCCATGACGCACAAACATCTCGAGGCCCGAGCAGCACATGCCCACCAGGTTGATTCCCTTGGCGCCGGCGTCTTTGGCGGCCTGGATCAGGGTCGGTTCGTTTACCGATTCGACGATGGATTCAAAAAGATTGGGTTCATGGCCGTGAATGATGATATTGACCTGGTCTTCTTTCAAGACCCCCATATTGACTTCCACCGCCACCGGTGATGGGGTGCCGAACAGAATATCGGAAATCTCGGTTGCGACCATGGAACCACCCCAGCCATCGGCCAGCGCCGTGCGACTGCACTGCTTGGTGATGTTTTCATAATGCTGGTCTACTCCCATGTGCGACCGGTGCATCAATTCCATGATCTCGCGCATGGCCCCGCGCGGAACGATTCCCAGCTTGCGCCAGGTTTCAAGGGTTTTTTCAGGAACCCGCTGTGCAAACGGTATTTCCCCTTCAACCTGGGTATAGGTGCGCTCAAGCTCGTTATAGAGATCCATGGCAATATCTTTGATGGGCCGATCCTCGGTTTCAATGCCGATGGACTGGGCCACCGCGATGAGTTTTTGCGGGTCTTTGATAGTGTAGTCCTTGATATGACCGCTCAAGACTTCACGAAAAAGATCGAGCATGCCCATGCCGTGGTCGGTATGGGCAGCACCGCCTGCGGCCACCATTCGCGCAAAATTTCGGGCCATGATCGTATCAATGGTCGCACCGCAGACACCGACCTTTCCATACGGATCCTTGGCATTGAGGCGACAGGGACCCATGGCGCAGTGTTTACAGCAGGCCGAATCGGCACCGATAGGGCAGGCCTTCATGCTGGCGGCCCGGTCGAAAGCGGTTTCAACACCATCCCTGCGCGCCTTAGCAAGCATCTGTGCCGTTGCTTCACAGGTGGTGACTTCACTAATATCAATCTCCTTTTTACTCGAGACAACTTTTTTCTCTTCCATGTAATTCCTCCCTTCGCGGAAAGTGCGATTCAATTTTAAACGGCTGGTTTTTCATCCAAAGACGAGATTATGAAAATTCCGTTTGAGCGAGCATATAGGTAAGTTTTTGATAATGATTACTGATAACAACTACATAAATTTTCATATCGTGTCAAGACACAAGGCGATGACAATATGGTAACAGTGAACATCTATGTTGGTTTGTCGCAAGTTCCATGCCAAAGGCATTTTAATATCCAGGCATTTTTGCTCGTAAACGCACTCAAAGATAACCCCTTAAAATGAAATGAAATTTTTGTAAAACCCAAAAGATTGTGAATCGGCGATATCAATTTTACTCGCCCGAGGCCGACAATTGTTGTCTTATGATACACCTGTGTCTCATCAAAACCTTGAGACGCTTGGATATACAGAAATCCCTTTTCGCGGAAAATTTAGCATATAAAAAAACATATTAAATTAAACGGTTAGCGATATATTGAAGAAACACGCAGCGGTTGTATCCATATTTTCTGTCATTTTTTTTCAATTTTAGGGCTGGTTTTCCCCTCGGATAAGTCGGGAGTGTCTCATTGTGTCCAGCGCAAATTCAATTTTAAGGTGAATTATATTGAAATAACAATAATTTTATATTATTTTCACTCATTCTTTGTTATATTACCGGCACGCACAGAGTTCATTGGGCACTGGCCTGCCGGAGCGCGCTTGTTTGACTGATGGAGCTGATCTCCAAACGATGAAAGGATGCTGTTATGTCGCAATCTGATGAAAATCTTAAACCTGATGTGAAAATTTTTTCTTTGAGCACCTGCAGTCATTGCAGGGCTACAAAAAAATTTTTGGGGGAGTGTACCATAAAGTATGAATTTATCGATGTCGATTTGCTTGAAGGCGAGGAAAGAAAAGCCATCATCGAAGATGTAAAAAAGTTTAATCCGAGATGCTCATTCCCCACCATAATTATCGGCGATAAAGTCATCGTCGGGTTTAAGGAGAATGAAATTAAGGAGGCACTGGGGTTGTAATGGATGCTGAAAAGCTCTATGAAATGATGAAAAAAGTTCAGGAAGCCAAGGGCTATTTCTTTAACAAGGATCGTGAGAGGACTTTTGAACTCCTGGAATCCCTGATCGCCAACAAAGAACGATACGGCTACATGGGCTGCCCATGCCGGCTGCTTTCGGGCGACAAGGATGCTGACAAAGATATCATCTGCCCCTGTGTTTACAGTGTGCCGGACATCGAAGAATTTGGCAGTTGTTACTGCAACTTATATGTCTCCGCTGAGTGGAATGAAGGTAAAATTTCACATGAATATGTACCTGAACGCCGTCCTCTTGAGAAGATGACCTTTTAATTATCGCGCTTAAAGAGAATAAAAACCGTCGCAGGAGGCTTAACGCACTTTGTTGAATCGACCAAATTTTCGAATGACCCACCAACGACAGGTGATCTTAGAAGAATTGCGGCAAGTTCATACCCACCCCAGTGCCGACGAAGTTTATGACATGGTTCGCAAACGAATACCCCGTATAAGTCTTGGAACCGTATATCGAAACCTTGAGATACTATCTGAAACCGGGGCTATCCAAAAACTGGAGTCCTGCGGGTCACCCAAACGTTTCGATGGTAATCCCGATGATCATTATCATATCCGGTGCATAGCATGCGACCGCCTCGTGGATGCCCCCGCTGACATCCATCTAGATGTTGAAAGGGAACTCAGCGAAACAACCCGCTTTAAGGTTGTCGGGTACAAGCTTGAGTTTTTAGGGTTTTGCCCCCAGTGTCTTGAAATTTCGAATCCCGCCTGATTGCATATCTAGCCTTACATCTATTCGGTTTTATTAGTTATTGACAAGCCTGCGCAGGCTGCATACGATACAGCGAGTGTCGGGTTCGCAGGAGGCAAATCATGAAGGTATTTATCACCGGCGGTCTGGGGTTTATCGGTGCGCATCTTTCAGAATATTTTCTGGAACGCGGACATCGGGTAATTGCTGCCGGCCGGCCTGCAGAGCAGAACCGAATCCGGCACGAAAATTATCTGTATGTTTCGGCAGATACCACCCAGCCCGGATATTGGCAGAAAAATTTGATTGAGGCAGATGCCGTTGTTAACCTGGCGGGCAAATCCATATTTAAAAGATGGACGGAAGGCTATAAAAAACAGATTTACGACAGCCGGATCCTAACCACCCGCAATGTCGTCGAGGCACTTCAGGGCAATAAAAATACAGTTCTGTGCAGTACCTCTGCTGTGGGATATTACGGAGACCGGGGCGATGAAATATTAAACGAAGATAAGCCCCCGGGAAGCGATTTTCTTTCAAATCTGTCTGTCGATTGGGAGGATGAGGCTTTGCGGGCGAGTACCGGCGGTATTCGTGTGGTTGTAATGCGGTTTGGCATCATTCTCGGAAAAGGCGGGGGCGCGCTGTCGAAAATGATTCCACAGTTCAGGTTTTTTGCCGGCGGCCCGACGGGCAGCGGGACTCAATGGTTTCCGTGGATGCATCTGGAAGATCTCATGGGCGCCATTTTATTTTCAATCGAAAATTCGAAAGTCCAGGGACCCATCAATTTCTGTGCTCCCGAACCCATTAGAAATCGGGATCTGGCCAAAATTCTTGGAGAAATTTTAGGGCGACCGTCTTTCATGCCGGCTCCGGCGTTTCTGATTCGCCTTCTGCTGGGAGAGTTCGGGAGTGTTTTGCTGGGAAGCCAGCGGACTGTTCCCCGAAATTTATTGGGATATGGCTTTGAATTTAAGTACCCGGATATCAGAAATGCCCTAAAAGCGATTATCGCAGAAAGGACAATTACCGGCAAATGAATTCAGATGAACCGGATGAAACCGGCCTGGAATTTTTGATTCAATTGTTTGAACACGTGAAGGGTGATCCATCGGTGCAGGCCTCCATGTACGAAATCGGTGAGTTAATGGGTTTGGACCGCGATACAGCCTCCCGGGTTGCTGAAGATCTCATCGGCCAGCAACTGATCGAGATTCGCACGCTTTCAGGAGGTATCGGTATCAGCGCAGATGGAGCCGGCAAAGCCCAGAGTCTTGTCGGTGCCGCAGGTGCAGGTGATCAAAAAATCGCCAAACTGGATGACAGCCTTGTTTTAGATGGGAACGCCGCCGATTGCGTGAACGCATTTATCGATGAGCTTAAAAGCCGTGCAGGCGCTTTAGGCCTGGGATTTGAAGACCTTACCGATCTAATGGCTGATTTAAAGACAATTGATGCCCAAATGGCTTCATCGCACCCTAAAACGGCCATTATCCGGGAATGTTTCGGGTCCATCCAAGCCGCGCTCGAAAAGGCCGATGACAAGGAGATTATGGTGAAGGTGAAAGCTTTTCTGGGTGCATAGCTCCTGAGCAAAAATCCTGTTTTTAAGACAGCTTATCGTGCTGTGGACCGAAAATATATGATAGAACCCACGGGCGGTCATATCAATTTTTCTTTTGCATCGCTTCAGCGCCCTGGGGAGTCAATAAGATGGCAAAGAAGAAAATTATCAAGCTGATTTCCTGGAATGTCAACGGCATAAGAGCGGCTATCAAAAAGGACTTTTTTAAATCTTTCGCCCAATTGGATGCAGATATCGTCGGATTGCAGGAAACAAAATTGCAGGAGCCGCAAGTTACCGCTGAAATGAGAAAAATCGGTCAGCATGACTCTTTTTGGTGCCATGCCAGTGTCAAGAAAGGATACAGCGGCGTGGCAACCTACAGCCGCATCAAACCCAAAAGCGTAAAATATGGCATGGGCATTTCCAGGTTCGATGGTGAAGGACGCGTTGTCGAAATGGATTTTGGTGATTTTATTTTCTTCAATGTTTATTTTCCCAACGGCCAGATGAGTGATGAACGCCTGGCGTATAAACTCGATTTTTATGAAAGTTTTTTCCATCATACCGATGCCTATAAAAACCAGGGCAGGAGTCTGATTATTACCGGTGACTACAACACCGCCCATAATGAGATCGATCTGAAAAACCCGAAAGCCAATGAAAATACGTCCGGGTTCCTGCGAATTGAACGCGATTGGCTCGATCGCATCATTGCAAACGGGTATGTGGACACCTTCAGACATTTTTATCCGGACACCGTTAAATACTCATGGTGGACATATCGATTCAAAGCCAGAGATCGGAACATCGGGTGGCGGATTGACTATTTTTTTGTAACCCGGGATATCCTTGATAAAGGTTGGATCAAGGAGGCATTTATTGACAACGACATATATGGATCGGATCATTGCCCCATTGGGTTGGTGCTTGAGATCTGAGGCTGCGCAAAGCCTTTATTATAATTTGCTTGAGGGTTAAATGGAACAAGCCAGAATAGTCGCTATTTACGGTAGCCCGCGCCGTAACGGGAATACGGCGACACTGCTGAGAAAGGCTGTCGAGGGAGCCAGGGATTGTGGAGTGCAGGTTGAAGAAATTTTTCTGCGTGACTTAAAACTTTCACCCTGTATGGAAATCTATGGCTGTATGGAAGCCGGCGAATGCCGGATTCAGGACGATTTTCAAAAAGTCCGGGATAAAATTTTACAAGCCCGGGGGTTGATGCTGGCCTCCCCCATTTTTTTTTATACCGTCAGCGCTCATACCAAGATTTTCATGGACCGATTTCAGTCGCTCTGGGTGAAGAAGTATTGGGTCGATAAAAATCCGCCAAATCGGCAGCTTCAGCGAAAGGGTCTATTTATCGCCGCCGGGGCCACTAAAGGCAAAAAGCTCTTTGATGGGGTTTTGCTGACCATACGCTATTTTTTTGACGTTATGGACATGGAACTCTGGAAATCCTTATTGTACCGTGGCCTTGATTTTGAAGGTGATGTATTGAATTTTCCGGCGTATCTCAATGAGGCCTACGAAGCAGGCAAAACCTTCTGCCAAGCCCTCCAAGAAAAAGGATAAACTAAAAACACAGAAGCGATCATGAAACTTGAATTTGAGCCCATCCAAATCAGCAAACAGGGCAGGTATGCCGAACGTCTGTTCCGATGTCCCCAGGTCGCTTCGGAATACAGTTTTCTTAATATTTGGGCTTGGTCGCAAGATTACGGGCTGCTCTGGGCCTGGGATGAAAATCTGGTTTGGATCAAACAGACGCTGCCGGAGGCCTGTTTCTGGGCACCGGTAGGTGCCTGGGAAACCGTGGACTGGAAGGCAATTTTTGATGAGAACCGGGACGCTGAAACAATCTTTGTGCGGGTGCCGGAAAAACTGACCACGATCTGGAACAACAGCCTGGGTGACCGATCAGCTGCTTCCGAACAAAGAGGTCAATGGGATTACCTATACAGGATTTCGGAACTGGTTGAACTCAAAGGCAACCGCTATCATAAAAAAAAGAATCTCGTGAACCAATTCAAAAATAAATACGCATACAGTTATGTGCCTTTGGAGTCCCGACGGGTCGAGCGTGCTCTGGCGATGCAAGCAGACTGGTGCACCTGGAGAGATTGCGAGTCGTCTGATATCCTTTCGGCCGAGAATCGGGCAATTTTTAGAATTCTAAAGGACTGGGAGCGCTTGAAAGGTAATTTGGGAGGAGCCCTGGTGGTGGATCAGAAAATGGTGGCGTACACGATCGCTGAAGTGCTTACAGAAGATACGGTGCTGATACATTTTGAAAAAGCAGATACCGAATATAAAGGTGCTTACCAGGCCATCAATCAAATATTTCTCGCCCACACGGCCGATGGTTTTAAATATGTGAACCGCGAGCAGGATCTGAATGATGAAGGTCTTCGCAAAGCGAAGCTTTCCTACAAGCCTTTCGATTTTCTGCGCAAATACCGGGTTGTTTTACCCGGCTTTTCTCAGGTCTGAATGTTTTAATACCGCTTTACATAAGGTGAATGCGCCAATGGCGTCTTTGTTTCCAGCGGCGCACCCGATCTCAAGTCATTGATCTGCGCCTTTATCTCGTTAATTTCAGTTTCTATAGCGGCCCTGGCGGTGCGATGCTCTAAAATCTTTTTCTGTTCAATGCCATGCCGGGATTCCAGAACCTTCAGCCGCTCTTCCAATTGATTGATGGACTCCTGCCTGCGGGTTTGGTTAAGACGGTTCATCAAGTGGCCATGCTTGCCTTCCGGATCTGTAAGAAAATACCAGGTCTTGGTGTGATGGCTGTACCAGGCTTCCCCGGCGATGTGTTTTCCTTGAAACCGCACACCGGCTTTCCAGATTCTAAAATCGCCTTTTTCCCTGGGAACACCGTGGATTCGTGCCTGTCTGCGTCTGCCGTCTTCACATTGGACCATTTGTTTTTCCATGTTGCTTCTCCTGCATTTTCAAAAGCGATAAGCATTTTCCCCGCAGCTTCTATTTGCCGTTGTTTTTCAGGGTGCCCATTGCCTTTGTCAATTCCATTAACACGCCAAGTCCCTGCCTGGCCTCTTTGCCGGACAGGGCACTCAACATGCCAAAAGGCCCTATGGGTTTAGCCTCCGCCAGATCCATCCTGGATGGTATTTTGGCAAACCGTTCTAAAAATTCGACCGCTTTGGGATCGCTCAGTGTTTTGGCCAGCCCCAGGGCTGCGACGACCCCGTCGCCGATCCGATCGATGTCATCGGCGTTATAGGCCATGGCAATTTTAGCGCGCACATCCAGCATCGAAGTGATAATGCGCAAAACTCCTCTTTGCTCCAGGTCATCGAGGTAGTTGATCATCTGCGGAACGGCGGATTTCAGCAGCGGCTCAATCGTTTTTACAAAGTCAACTATATTTTCCAGCTGCTCCAGCGTGTAAATAATATGTTTGACACTTCGAAGCGTTCGTTTTGTCAGGGCTAACAAGTCCTCCAGCTGGAAGCTGGATTCAACGTCTTCAAGTTCGCGGATGATAAGGCGGAAAGCCTGACCGCTCAAAGGGGTCAAATCCTCCCTGAGTTCCCTGAGGCTGTTGGCCGATTGTGAAATCGGTGTCAGCTGAGCCTCAATGCGATCGAGCCGCTCCAGGATTTGTTCTTCGTTTGTCATTTTACGCACCTCCTTGATTTTCCGTCGCGACGTGGCGCATTTTACCGGCCATGGTCAACTGCTGCTCGAGCGGCAATTCCACACCTTTGAGCATCATATTCCAGTAGACCCACTTGAACATCATTTTACCCCAATAATTCATGTAGCTGTCCCCGAGCAGGCTAAATGGTCCAAGACCCGGAAAGGGAAACTTGCCGGGCAGCGGTTCATACTGATAATTGAAGTCGATCAGAAACGCCTTTTCATGCCCCGAACAAATAAAGCAGGTGGCATGCCCGTCAAAGGTGCCCTTTGGCGGCTGACCGTCAATTTCGCGGGTTATGTTTTCGACGACGGTCTCCGACTCGTAGTGGGCAACCGCCCCGGCCTTAGAGGCTGGAACATTGGTTGCGTCACCGATGACATATATGTTGTCGGCTTGTTTGGCTTTGAGGGTAAAATGATCCGTGTCGACAAAACGCAGGGGGTCCTCCAGACCGGTGCCTTCAAGATACCCGGCGCCAAAATTGGGTGGAATGGCAACCAGCAAATCGTAATCGACCTTGTCCCCCCGGTGTGATTCAATGGTCTTTTCCCCGGCATTCACCTTGGCGATGTCAAAATTGGGGGTAACCCTAATGTTTTTTTGAATGGCAATATCTCCCAAGATGCTGGATGCAATGGGTTTCGAGAAGGCACCTGCCATAGGGGTGACCAATTCAATTTCCACATTGTTCCGAACCCCGTTGATCTTGAGAAACCAGTCGGTCATAAAAACAAACTCCAGCGGTGCAACCGGGCATTTGTATGGCAATTCCGCGATGTTCAGAACGATCCGGCCTTTATCAAAGTATTTCATTTTCTCTCTGAGAGCTACAGCGCCCTCCAGGGTGTAGAAATCATGAATATTGTTATGCCAGTCTTCCATCATACCCTCAACCTCTTCCGGAACAATCGTGCATCCACTGGCAATAATCAGCCAATCATAGCTATAGGATTGTTTTTTGCCTTCGACTTTGTTGCTATCCTTGTCCAGCCCCACGACTTCATCGAGCACGAAATTGACCCCTTCCGGGATAAACTCTCTTTTGGGTTTCTTGCAATCTTCCGGCGTATAGACTTCAAAAGGGATGAAAAGCCAGCCGGGCTGGTAATGATGGATTTCATCGTTGTCGATGATGGTGATATCCCATTGCTTGGGATTCAATTTTCGACGCAGGTTGACCGCGACCATCGTTCCGCCGGCCCCTGAACCTAAGATGATAATTTTTTTCATGATATCCTCCTGTTGATTATCGTTTTTGATCAGAAAAAGGTGCTTGCTTAAAACATCCTATTTATTTCCGGAATTATCGCTTCCCATCAAATCGGCAATGGTCGTGCTGTCCAGTTTTTCATATAAAACCCGGGTTGCATCCGTCCATGCCAGCCGAACCTGACAATCGTCGGACATATGGCAGGAAGCGGGATTGCTGATGCATTCGACCAGCTCGCTTTGGCCTTCAAAAAGTCTGACGATCTGGCCCAAGGTGATATTTTGCGGCTTTTTGGCCAACAGATGGCCCCCCTTGGGGCCGCGGACGCTTGTAACCAAACGGGCCTTTTTTAATGGGCGAATGAGTTGTTCGAGATATTTTACTGAAATATCCTGGCGTTTGGATATTTCGCCGATCTGGACAGGGCCTTGATCGATGTGGCGGGCCAGGTCAACTAAGATCCTGGCTCCGTAGCGGCTTCTGGTCGATAGCTTCATGGGGCGCCCTTAGCGGGAGTTATTAGACTTTTATAATCTATATCATATTGGTATGAATTAAACTTATTTTTAATGCCTGTCAAGCATAAAAATAAATTTTATTAACCGATAACGTTACAACAACTTGAAGAAAGCACACTGGCTTTGTTCGATTGCACCCCAATCGGATGGCCAGCCAACAGGGTTGAACCCTTGCCTGGCTTTGGGTTGCTTGGTCTTTTTCGGAATTTGTAATTTCGTGCTTCGAATTTCTAATTTTGAATTTTGAATCGCGCTGATCGGCCGTCAGGATGAAATCCTCCTGACTTGTGCTTCACGGATAAGCGCATTTTATTATACTTCCACTTTGACAACCCGCTCAAATCCGGGCAAACTGCGGCAGGCTCCGCCCTGGAAACCGCGATATTGACATCGAAAGTATGGCGTTTATCTTTATTCCATAAAGCGGCATCTGAAAATTCCAGATAACGGCGTCATCTTGAATTAACGATGCGGGCTTTCGAGCGGTCTACCAGTAACCTGATCTTCCATTCGGCCATTGGGTGCAAGGAGGGCATCATGGATGTCAAAGACTATTGCAGATCCATTGAAATTGAGCTCTACGGCTGGAAAGCAAGAATGTACGACATGATTCGGAAAGTGGACAAATTACGAGGTGCCGGAAAAGAGAAGCTGCAATCGCAGATTGAAGATCTTCACAAAAATATCGAGGACATGGAACATATCGTGAGTCAGTTGCAGACCGAATGCCCGGTGGAATTCAGCCCCCAGAAAAGGGAGATGGAAACCACGGCCAGTGAAATGAAGAAAAAATACGAAGATGCAATGGCTGCTGTTTTTCAATTCTAAAAACAGCCCTCAAAGCGCGGCGGCAGAATTTGAGATGGCTAGTACGTGATTGCTTTCACCACAAAGTATACACCAACTGCAATCATCAGCATCGCAGCGACCCGATAAATTATCCTCCTATTCTTGAGCCAGCCCATATCGGCCAGTTTAGCGACCAGAAAAAGGGCGGGGACGGTGCCGATGCCGAAAAAAAACATTACTGCCATCCCCTTAATAATTCCCTCGAGGCCATCGGGAGATTTCATTCCAACACCGGCGGCGGCCAGCAACGCTGTATAGACCGGACCGCAGGGAAGCAGTCCGAGCAGCAATCCGATCGGAAAGTAGGCTGCCCTGGATTTCAGCTGGGATAATCTTCTGAATCCCCGCGATATGATACCGCCGGGATTACAGTAGTCGCCAAATACCTTTCTCAAGGGAATCCAGCCGCTCATTGCCAGGCCCATGATAACGATCAAAAGCCCGGCAAAAACCATAACCCCCCTTTGTATGCCCTCAATATGAACCGCTACCGAGGTAAAGGAACCCGTAGCTCCCATAATGCCGCCCAAGATCGTGTAAGTCATTACGCGGCCGGCACTATATAGCAGGTGGGGCAGAATGGGGTTTTGCTCCCCGGTATTCAGCGATAATGAGACCACAATGGGGCCGCACATCCCGATACAATGGCCGAAGCCAACCGTAATTCCGGTCGTTAAGAATATGAGGTAAATCGGATCAATAAATGACATCGAAAACAAATTTCACTGCACCCGACCCGGGAACGATAACATCGGCAAACCATGTTCTCCGGCCACTGGGGCATCGCACGATTACTCCTTTTCCTTCATATGTATCCTGGCCCGTGCTTTCCAGCAACACCCGGTTAGGTCCCATCTTCATGCCGGGCATCCCCAGATCTATGTACGGCGGGTTTGCCGATACATGGTTGGTGATGGATACCTTGAAAACAAGATCCTGCATGGCCTTCACCGGTCGGGGGGAGATCTCCAGGGTAACCTCAAGATCTCCTAACGGCAGCGAGCAAACACCCTCATGGGCGTTGCAATTGACTGCGGGCTCGGATGCGAGTGCCGGTTTTAAAACACCGCTTCCATAAAAAAACAGCATACCCGCCATTGCTAGGATGGGATAAATTGCTTTTGAGGCCGACATCTTTTTTCTTTGCCTTGGGTTTTTGCAGATCCTGTTCTTGTCGCTCATGCTTTTTCTCCCTCATTTACTTTTTTGCTCATAAGATATCAGGCACAAAATTCAGGTATCATCTAAATGGCCAATTATCAATTAATAAAACCGCTGCAGTGAAAAAATGTGATGATCTCTAAATTGCGCGATATGTCCACGCCTCGCTGCAGCATTTATCTGGATTAATTTTTGACAACCAATTGTATGTGATATAATTTATTCCAGTAACATATGATTGAACTTGCTTATTCTCCGCGACTTATTAAAGGGCGTATCCCTGGAAAATAGGAGCGATCAAAAATGGCCGATCACCAGAAAAAAGCAGATTCATGTAAAATAGACGCCAGCTCTCTTTCGCAGATCAGGAATCAACTTCCCCGGATTGCCGAAGATATTATCGATAACTGCCGGGACGGTGAATGTTACACCCACATTGACTATGAGCCCATTCCATCCAAAGAGTGTGTGATTGAGATCATCGATCGATTGAGGGAAATTCTTTTTCCCGGGTATTTCACCAGGGAAAAGGTAGATCCCGCCAATCTGAGGTATAGCATGGGCCAGTCGGTGACGTCGGTGTTTGACATGCTCTCCGAACAGATTTGCCGCAGCATCAGGCATGACTGTTTCAGATATGATCAACCCTGCAGCGACTGCGAGCAACAAGGGCATCAGGCGGCGATCAGGCTCCTCGAAGCGATTCCTTCCATTCGCAAAATACTGGCGACAGATGTACAGGCTTCCTACGAAGGTGATCCGGCTGCAAAAAGCTATGATGAAATTATTTTCAGCTATCCTGGAATCTACGCGGTTGCCGTATACCGGGTAGCACACAAGCTCTTTGAATTCGGCATCCCCCTGCTGCCCCGAATTATGACCGAACATGCCCACAGCGTAACGGGCATCGATATTCATCCCGGCGCGGACATCGGTGAGCGCTTTGTGATCGATCATGGGACCGGTGTGGTTATCGGAGAGACCAGCTTTATCGGCAAAAATGTTAGAATTTACCAGGGTGTTACCATTGGCGCATTATCGCTTCCCAAAGATGCAGGGGATCAGTTTAGGGGTAAAAAGCGGCACCCGACCATAGAAGACGACGTGATTATTTATTCGGGGGCCACCATTCTCGGCGGTGATACGGTTATCGGGGCGCGCTCGGTCATCGGCGGCAATGTGTGGTTAACGGATTCTGTCCCGCCGGATACGGCCGTAATACTGGAAAAACCTCGGCTGGTTTTCAAATCAAAAAAAGATGCCGACATTCGGCGAACGATCGAACCGGCCGCCTAGACCGGATTCCAGCAGAGCGCCGAACTGACCAATTTATCGCCAATTATTATGCGTAGACCGGGCTGATATCGATATCGCTAAAAAACCGTAAATATTTTTTTATTCATTTGCCACCCTGTCCTCGAAGAAAAGGAGGCCATAGATGAGATACCACTCCATTATCAGCAGCACCATCGGTTCGACACCGATGGTGCGTTTAAACAGAATCAATGAGGGAATTGAAGCCGAAATATTTGCCAAGCTGGAATTTTTTAATCCGCTCGGAAGCATCAAAGACCGCATCGCCGCCTCCATGATTGATGCCGCTGAAGTTGAAGGGTTTATTGATCCGCAAACACTGATTGTTGAGCCGACAAGCGGAAATACCGGCATTGCCCTGGCGTTTATCTGTGCTGCGAAAAACTATCGCCTTTGCCTGACCATGCCGGATACGATGAGTGTAGAAAGGCAAAAATTATTAAAACATATGGGCGCAGACCTTGTGCTGACACCCGGTGCCGAGGGGATGAAGGGAGCGATCGACAAGGCCAGGGAAATCCTTGATTCTGAGAAGAAGGCCTTTATGCCCAATCAATTTCAAAATCCTGCCAATCCCAGAATTCACCGGGAAACCACAGCCGAAGAGATCTGGCGGGATACTGAAGGAAAGGCCGATATTCTGGTGGCCGGAGTGGGCACCGGCGGGACGATAACCGGAATTGCCCAGGTCATTAAATCCCGCAAACCCTCCTTTAAGGCCATTGCCGTTGAACCAACCAATTCAGCGGTGTTATCCGGTGGCAGCAAGGGCCCGCATAAAATTCAGGGAATCGGAGCCGGGTTTGTTCCCGATGTATTGGATCGGTCTATTATTGACGACATTGTTACGGTAACCAACGAAGACGCCTTTGAAACGGCCAGGCAGGCGGCTAAATTGGAAGGCATTCTCTGCGGCATATCTTCGGGTGCCGCTATTTGGGCTGCCCTGGAGGTTGCCAAGCGCCCTGAATCTGCAGGAAAAATGATCGTCACGATTCTTGCCAGCACCGGTGAACGCTATATCAGCACGGATCTGTTTAAGTCCCAGGAATGATATCTAAATCGTGTGGCATCCAATCATTTGTGTTTTGAGATTTATACGATCTATTGAAACCACGTCTTTGCATGCAAGGTTGGAGGTATGGAATACTGGATTATTGGTTTGAAAATCGGAATACTCTCTAGATCAGGCAATTCCGGATGAACCCAGTGTTCCACAATTTTATCCATTCGCTGAAGACCGGCCAGCCGATGGGTGATCAGTAAAACGGTTCGCCCGATCATCTGTGCATGCAGGGCTTCCATCAACCTATTTGCGGTGATGGTATCCAGCCCGGGTCCCGCAACGGCCTTCAGCCCACTGGCGAAAAAAGTGGAGGTGGTTGCAGGAGCCTGGATGCATAATTACGCAGCCTATCCGTGGATGGTGTTGGCTCCGGCATTGGCCTTTGCCGGTGGAATTCTGGTGCTTGTGCTCTCCTCCAGCAACCGCGCGGGCCTGGCATTTATTTTCAGCTTCACCTCCCTGGCCGGTGTGATACCGACGGCCGGGTTTGCCATGTTCTTTTTTGTGATAGCCGCCCCGATGGCAGCCTGACGGTTTTCGACGCCACGTCCAGTCATCGCACCTTAAACCCCATGTTTATTGCCGAGGTCGTTTTTTTGCCGATTGTATTGGTATATACCAGCTGGGTTTACCGGGTGATGCGGGGTAAGGTTACGGAAGAGAAGATAAGGGAAGAGATGCACACCGCCTATTGAGGTCAGCGGTCGGTTGTCCGTCGTCAATTGCAACTGTGTTTGAGCTTTCACATTTAAACTTATTAAGGAAGAAAAATATGTGGTACTTTGCCTGGATACTGGGGGTTTTACTTGCTTGCGCCTTCGGTATCATCAATGTGATGTGGATGGAATCCGAGCAGATGTTGGGCAACGACAAAGACCTTTGAACAGCACTCCCCTTTTAGCCAATTGCTGCGTTGCAGGCAAAATTTTATTCCTTTGTAAAAAAGGCGGTCATTTTTTCTAAATCTCTGCAGATCAGGTGCATGTGATGCAGGCGATAGGTCATTTGCATTCTCCGGCATTAGAATTGTGAAATTTACCTACCGATCTTTCGGTCAGGAGGCATATATCGAGCACTTCCTAACCGCCATAGCCGCTTCCTGTAGCGCTTCAGCAAAGGTTGGG
>Ga0209536_100001629_pt1 | contig 36753 bp, 29 predicted proteins | sample DeeMarSeWOR28_12_FD_187461 | JGI IMG/M metagenome (GOLD analysis project Ga0209536, IMG submission 187461) | Marine sediment microbial communities from White Oak River estuary, North Carolina - WOR-2-8_12 (SPAdes) (version 2) | ecosystem: Environmental > Aquatic > Marine > Intertidal zone >... | reverse complement strand
GTGGGTGTCCCCCTTCCCTGTTGAATTATTCAACGTTGCCTCCACATTTCCCCGCCTTCAGTCTCGTTTTGGGCGTCTCTTCCTATTTATGGCAAACGATGGAGCAGATATTCTCAACAGTAAGAATCAAAATTTGCTAGTGTGAAGGTTTTTAGAGGTCTTGGCCCCATTTTAGCCAACATGCTGAATCAAACTTGACATATTTGGCCCATTCTTATGGCACACTCCTTGGATACCTAACGAACAGGCGGAATGGATCCAGGGGTGTTCTACACTTCGTCGGTGGTATGCCCGATTCTGCCCACTTTCCAGGTTTCCTTTCTGTTCTCGCCGCCAAAAGTTCCCTGGCGGGATAAATCACGTTTCATCATATGTGTACCGGAGAGACCATCGAAATGTCCGGTCGGAGGTCCTTTCTGGACACAAGCCATCACGAACAGCGGAAGGGCAAGCTATGAAGAACCTTGTTTCTCTGGTTGTGCTTCTTACGGCGACGATCCTGATCTTGGGCTCGTTGTCTGAAGCGAATGCTCAATCCATCACAATCAATCGGATAGGTATCTCGGCAAACCAGGCCAAGGTCTACTATCCGGGGCAATCTTGGGTGTTGATCTCAAACGGTCTTCGTTCGGTCGGCAGAGGGACAACAGTCTGGTTTATGGTTGACACGACCGGTTCAGGTGCCACAGGGGCCCCAACCTGGGCGTTGACATCTGTGCCATCCGGCTCGGGTGCCGCGCTGGACAGCGCTGCCGGGAGCTTTGTCAACAGCTTCGCAGCCGATTCCGTCGGGTCCTACATTGTCAGCGTTACTGTTGGTGCACTGTCCGCCTCAGATACGATCTTTGCCAGCACATACGTCGGCGTGTCGTCTGCGGCGAATGCAGGCTGTGTCTGCCACGGCGCCGCGAACGACATCAAGGCGAAATGGCAGACGACAGGTCATGCAAAGATCTTCACCGAGGGGATCACCGGTGAGCTGGAGGTAGAGGAGGTAGTCGATGCGGGTCTCTATGCAGAAGGCTGCATCAGGTGCCACACGACTGGATGGCAGGGCGACGTGGACAATGGCAACTTTGGCTATCTTGCCCACACTAACCCGGCTCCCTCACCCAACTCCTGGGATTCTACCTGGTGGATCGGGCTTTCTAAAAGCGCTGACGGGAGAGACTTCTTGATCCCGAGTGGAGACTCCACGATCCTGAATGCAATGCCGTCTGTGCTTGTTCCGACATCCTATATCGGCTGTGAGAGCTGCCACGGACCGGCGGGTGAGCACACCAACTTTTCGTCCGCTAATCCACGTAAGATGACCATCGGCAAGTCGCTCAGTGCAGATGTCTGTAACCAGTGTCATGACGGTTCCAGCCGTCACAGTATCGGTTCGATGGCAAGACCCTCCCTTCACGCGACAGTTCCTGAAGGGGGACACACAGGACGCACGTCGTGCTTCCCCTGCCACAGCGGCAGCGCGTTTGTGAAGTGGGTCGAGGCGGGGAAGAATTCGGCGACCGCTGGCTGGTCAGCAGATGAGGATGGAGGTGCACCGATCAGTTGTGCGGTCTGCCATGATCCGCACGGCAAGGACGATGCGGAGAACCCCTGGAACCTCAGGACCCTCGCGCTCGATAGCCTGAAGAATGGCTACGTTCCACCGGCTGGTCAGGGAGGTTACGGGGTTCTTTGCTGGAACTGCCATGGCGCCCGCTACAATGTGAACGATCGCGTGCAGCCTGACAATCCACCCTACTACGGGTTCACGAACCGTTTTGGCCCTCACTACAGCAACCAGGCCGATATGTTCCTGGGAACGGGTGGCTTCCAGTATGGGGACATGAGTTTCGAGGGGCTCATGACGCACGGAGGGCTGGAGCACAGCTGTGTCACATGCCATATGTCTCCCCGCCCAAGCCTCCCGAATCACCAGTGGTCCATGGACCCGGACGACTATGTGGGAACCACCTTCAGTCCGATGGATGCCTGCAAGGACTGCCACGGTCCGATCAGCAGCTACGACGATATCCAGGCCTTCTATGATCTCGATGATGATGGGACAGTCGAGGGTGTGCAGACGGAGATCGAGGGCCTCATGACAATGCTGAAGGACATGCTTCCGCTCGACACCGATCCGACTTCGGATCACTATGGCGAGCCCGTCTACTATGACTACGACTCGCTCAAGGTCAAGGACCGTCCGGAGTATGTCGAAGGTATCTGGAACTACTACTTCGTGAAGGCCGACGGCAGTATGGGAGTCCACAACGCGAAGTACGCCGCTGCTCTTCTCCGCAAGGCGGTGGGTCTCCCCATTATTGCAGACGTCGAAGTGGTGAGCACGGAGGTTCCGAGCGAGTATGCACTGCACCAGAACTATCCCAACCCGTTCAACCCCACAACGAACATCTCCTTCTCGCTGCCGCGTCAGGAACATGTGCGCATCGAAATCTACAACGTTGTCGGTGATCTTGTGAAGACCCTTGCTGACCAGGCATTCGCTCCTGGCACTATCGCCATTACCTGGGATGGCACGGACAACAACGGGTCAAGGGCGGCAAGCGGGATGTACATTTACCGCCTGCGGGCCGGTTCGTTCTCGGCTGCCAACAAGATGGTGATGCTGAAGTAGCAAGCAGGATCTTCAGCACGCACCAACCGCTTTTCGGAACGGGCGCCATTTTCTGGCGCCCGTTTTTTTTTGCATGATGTGCCGGAAGAGATGCGTCTTCAACTGCGCGAAATAGCACTGTTGAATTCCTCAACATTGGGAAAGATCTGTCTGCTGTTGCTGACTATTTGAGTCAAAATCAGGCAAAAAGCGGGAGATACCGACTCTGGATAGGTCCCCGGCCCTAGATTCTGCCACAGTGCCGGGGCAGACCTGCGGCGCGTCAGAGGTGTTACTGCAATGAAAAAACAGAAGGGACGAATCATACGTGCCGGCTGATGACAGGGGATGCACCACCCTGTGATTTCCCCGGTCAGCAGTCAAGACGATTCCACCTGTCCGGCGTGCCGCCGGATGATCCCGGCACCGCGAGGATGAGAAACCTTCAGTGCGAATCGCATCACGGGCCGGTTCTGCAAGCGGGGTGATGCACAAAGAGAGCTCAACCGTCCGGCCCCGGGGGAGAGGCATAGGGAGATTGCCATCAAGACGCTGGTGAGCGGGGAGCCGGGTGCGGTTTGTACAGAGGCCACCTGGTACGGCGATGTCCGAAGGGGAGGTCACCCCTGGTAGCTGCTCCTGCCGCATCGAAGCTGGCTCCTTGGTCTCCTGACGGAAGAGGCCTCGAATTCTCCCAGGAAATTCGCCCCGTCTCTCTGGACGGGCTTGCATGGCGGCGCCCGTTCTTCATTGCCCCCCTAAGTGGGCCCCCCCGGGAGAAACAGAAGAGGAAGAAACTGTGTTATATTGAGGAGCCATGAAGAGAATCTATCTGGATCATACCGCCACGACTCCCATTGATCCGCGTGTGGTCGAGGCAATGCAAACCTGCTTCGGGGATGTCTATGGCAATCCATCCTCCGTCCACTGGTTTGGTCAGCGGGCGAGGGAGGCCCTGGAGGAGGCGCGTGAGACTATTGCCGGTGCTATCGGGGCCGAGTCGGCAGAACTCTTGTTCACGAGCGGCGGGACCGAATCGGACAATACTGCACTGCGGGGCGCGGCACACGCGGCAAGGAAGAGGGGAAAAACTCACCTGGTGACCTCAAAGGCGGAGCACCATGCGGTTCTGGATACGGTGGGAGAACTGGTGCGGGAAGGGTTCCAGGCCACGGTACTGGACGTCGATGGGGTGGGGCGCGTCTCCGTCTCTGATCTCGAAAGTGCTCTCACACCGGTGACGTGTATGGTCTCCCTCATGCACGCGAACAACGAAGTGGGGACACTCCATCGACTCGAGGAGATCACCGGCCCGGTCCGGAGCCGTGGAGTTCTCTTCCACACTGATGCAGTACAGACGCTGGGGAAAGTGCCAGTAGACGTCGACAGGCTGGGGGTTGATCTGCTGAGCGTCTCGGCGCACAAGCTCTCCGGACCAAAAGGGGTTGGAGCCCTCTACATCAGGAAGGGAACCGATCTCGACCCGATACTCCATGGAGGAGGCCAGGAGAGAGGCAAGAGGCCGGGCACGGAAAACGTTCCGCTTGTTGTTGGCTTCGCGAAGGCAGTTGAGCTCGCCATCGCCTCAATGGAGACAGAGTCGGCCCGACTCGCGGGATTGCGTGATAGACTCGAGACGAAGATCAGAGAGCGATTTCCGGACATTCTCCTCAACGGGGACCCGAAGGAGAGACTGCCTCATATTCTCAACGTTTCGTTTGACAGTGAGAAGATCGCCCTTGAGGGTGAGATGCTCGTTCTGAACATGGATCTGGAGGGTATTGCGGTGACCAGCGGCTCGGCCTGCACGTCGGGAAGTATGCAACCCTCTCATGTACTCCTTGCAATGGGAAGGGACCCGGAGACCGCAAAGGCAACGCTTCGCTTTTCGTTCGGAAGGGGTAACACGGGTGAGGATGTGGAGGCGGCGGTGGCGGCGTTGGAGGTCGTGGTGGAGAGGATGAGGAGGTGAGGCTGATATGTCGGTCGAGATCTAGAGCCTCCGTCTCTGCTTTTCCCATTCACGTAAGGCGATCCCGTAGCGAACGCCCCGCTCACTCACGATGAGCTCATCGCATCTTGTTGCGTCCATCACCTCCCTCAGGAGAAGTGTCCCGGCTGTCATGATATCAGCCCTCCCCTGCATCGCAGGCGTGAGACGGAGGAGCTCCATGTGGGAGACTTCCTTCAGACGGGTGAAGAGCCTCTCCACCGCGTCGCGGCTGAGCCTGTAGTTCGCCACCGCTTCCATCGTGAAATCCTTCAGCCCCTGATCCAGAACTGCGAGGGTTGTTGCGGTGCCAGCGACTCCTATGAGCACATGCCCCGAACCATCAAACCCCGCCAGTCTTCTGAGTTCTCCCCGGATGTAGAGTGTTGCCTCGTCGATCTCCGAGCTCGCCGGCGGGTCGTGTCTGAAGAACCGCTCGGTCAGTCGGACCGAGCCGATATCCAGGCTCCATTTCCGAAGAACATGAGACGTGTCTCCCGCGGAGATCTCCGTGCTTCCTCCTCCGATGTCCAGAACAATCGCCCGTTGCACTCCTGAGAGACCGCTCAGAGCACCACGGTAGGTCAGGATCGCTTCGTCTTCTCCGGTCAGAACCTCCACAACGAGACCCAGCTCCCGCTCAAGAAGCTCGGTGAAATCCTTTCTGTTGGCAGCGTCCCTGAGAGCGCTTGTACCACAGACAACCGTCGAGACGGGGTGATAGGGGTAAAGGAGCTGTAGGTACTCCTTCAGCACCAGGATCACACGGCTGATGGATTCCTCTGCAAGCCTCCGACTCGCATCCACTCCCGTCCCGAGGCGAGGAATCCGCTGCTCGTAGAGGAGGGGGCGGAGCCGGCCATCATCCGAGACCTCTGCAACCAGAAGCAGGACGGTGTTCGTGCCTATGTCGATGACGGCAATGTTCACGGGGCGGGAGTGGTATGACCCGGCGAGCTCCGGCTTCTCTCCACCGCCAGGGCGATCCAGTCCCCTTCCCGAATCTGGCGAAGGACGGAGAGATGAGATTCTCCTGCTGCATCCAGCAGTGGATCGGTATCAGAGTCGAGAAGACCGGAGAGGATGAGAACGCCAGAGGCATGGAGGCGGTCAACCATTTCTCTCAGAAGCCGCTCTATGACGTCTCTCTGGATGTTTGCCAGGATCAGATCGAACGGAGATTTCGAAATATCCGTCACGGAGCCGAGTCCTATGGTGATCTGGCCCTGAACGCCGTTCAGGTCCACGTTTTCCCGGGCATTGTTGTATGCCCACTCGTCGGTGTCAATACCGCACGCTTGGCTCGCGCCCAGTTTGACAGCGGCGATTGCAAGAATCCCGGTTCCTGTGCCAATGTCAAGGACCCGCATCCCCGGCCGAAGAAACTCCTCCAGAAGACGGGCGGCCAGCCTGGTGGACTCGTGGTACCCCGTGCCAAAGGACATCTTGGGGTTGATGGTGACAAGCAGTTCGCCCTTCTGAGGCGTGTACGGGTGCCAGGTGGGTGCAACCACAATACGGGGTGTAATGTGAATCGGTTCAACAGTTCTCTCCCACGCAGCGTTCCAGTTCTCCTCCTCTATGGTTCCCACTGAAATCTGCGGGTATCCCGTCCTGCTTGATCGAAAGAGGAGACGGACCAGCGACTCCACTTCACCAGCGAGAGCAGGTGTCCACCGGGTGCTGCTCATGTAGCATCGCAGAGAGCCCTGGTCTTCCCAGAAACCTTCGAAGCCGAGCTGAGACATGAGCCCTACCAGCTCGTCGGTCAGGGATGCATCGGAGTGAATCGCGACTTCGATGTAGGACCCCTGGTGAGGCTCTGGCCTGGTGCTCATTCTCTCTCGGAGTAGATGGTGTGCGTGATGACTCTCCCGACGGCCTCCAGGCTCTCGGGGCTGCACTTATCCGGGGTATCCATCTGCGTATGCCAGTACCGGTGTGAGACATCGGGATAGTTGAAGTCTATGATATTGACTGTCGGTATCCCGCTCTCATTCAGCGGAATGTGATCGTCAAGGATCTCCCCGCCGGGCGCGCGTACGAACTGACGGATTCCCAGGGCGGCAGCCGTATTCCAGACCTTCTCCACGGCTCCGGGGGCATACTCCAGGGAGGTTTGTTCCTGAAGGATTTCCAGCTCGGCATCTCCCACCATATCCAGAAGCAGGCCGTACCGGGGGACGTAGTCGGGGGGCCTGCGTGCAGCAAAGAACCGCGATCCGAGGAGGTACATGGCATGATCGCCTTCACGACCGTAGTCCTCGCCGTCGAACAGGACGATATCGACTCCCACCGGCGGGGGTGATTGCCTCATCAGAGATGCGAGCTCCAGAAGGACGGCGACACCGGAGGCGCCGTCGTTGGCCCCCAGTATCGGGTCACCTCTTCGCGTGGAATCTGGATCATGTTCAGCGCGCGGCCGTGTGTCCCAGTGTGCGCAGAGCAGTATCCGGTCCCTCCTCTCTGGCCTGAACGATGCGATGATGTTGGTGAGGCGGAGCACCTCGCCATCGTATCCGGGTTGTGTGAAACGCTGCAACCGCACCTCATCTGCGGAGAGCCGGAGCGTGGATTCGAGATACGAGAGGCATTGCTGATGCCCGGGTGAATTCGGGTTCCGGGGCCCGAGGTCCGTCTGGGCGAGAAGAAACTGATAGGCGCGCCTGCCGCTGAAGCGTGGAGGCTCTGCCGAACCGGTGCGGTGGCTCTCTTTCCTGATGCTGCTTCCGGGCACTTCGGGCTTCTCTCCTGCGCAGCCGGCAAGGGCCCAGGCTAGGATTGCAGCAAGGATGGCAAGGTTCATAGAGTGCGAGGAGGCCGGATGAGAAATCCTGCAAATAATACGCAAAACGGGAAGAATATCAAAGAGCCGGCGCAACCTTTCATGTATGGAGGCCGTCTAACAGTGTGAACCGTGCAATCTCAGGGAGGTTTCGTCATGGTACGTACCAGTCTGCCGTTTTTCCTTCTCCTTATTGCCGTCTCTCTTTCATGGGCCGCTGACAAGCGCTTTGACAGGACGTTTGACGTATCGCCAGGAGGGACGTTGCGTCTGGAAACCGACGTGGGTCGCGTGACCATTGAGGGGACGAGCTCATCCCAGGTATCCATTGCCGCAACGATTCGGGGGTCCTCCAGAGATGTGGATGAGTTTGAGGTGAGGGCAGAGAAGAGCGGCAGGGACGTGGAGGTCATTGCCGGTGCCAGGTCCCGCAGCTGGAACTTCCGGGGTCTGGATGTCCGCTTTGTTGTGAAGGTTCCCCGTGAGTATAATCTCCTCCTTCATACCTCGGGTGGGGATGTTGATGTGCGATCGGTCAAAGGGACTGTGAGCGGGGAGACCTCGGGTGGGAATGTGTCGGTGGAAGACATTGAAGGCAAAGTGGATGTGGGGACATCCGGCGGAAATGTCCGGGCGCTTGAGGTGAGAGGTGACCTGAAAATGGAAACCTCCGGCGGAAACGTCTCCGTGCGATCGGTCCTCGGAGCTACTGAAGTTGAGACATCCGGCGGCAACGTGGAGGTGCTGGACGTGAGCGGGAAGGTTCGCGCGGAGACCTCCGGCGGAAACGTGGCTGTCCGGGTGACGGCGGCGTACGACGGGATCTATGTGGAGACCTCCGGAGGAGACATTGATATTGCGATCGGTCCGGATGCCAGGGCAACACTTGACGCCTCCACGAGCGGAGGATCGGTCTACTGCGATTTCCCCATTACGGTCAGCGGCAGGATTGACCCGTCCCGGCTCCGGGGGGAGATCAACGGCGGCGGCAAGATGATCCACGCCCACACCTCCGGCGGGAGCATCAAGATTCGTCCTCTCTAGGTTCCCTGAAGGTGCCGAGCCTGGAGGCTCCACAGTGCGGTGCCCGCTCCTGGAACGTCGGGAGCGGGCACCGGTGTCTTTGGGCCGCGGGATCACCTCCTGCTCCTCATCCCGGGCTTCTCAACGCGTCGCTCAGTAGGGAGAGGAGTCCGACATGAGGCCCACCCCGATGATTGCGAATATCAGGATGTAGAAGACAATCATGATGGCGATCCAGATCAGTGTCGCCTTTGCCCAGTTTGCCTTGGTCGGGTTTGTGGTGCTCCCGAAACCCCAGACGAAGAGCATGATGATATTCACGATCGGGATTGCCGTGAGGAATATCGTGAGCATCCACTCCCCGACGGATATGGGCTGCGCAGCAGCGGGTTGCTGGTTCTGCATGGGGTGGTCCCTCCAGATTGTTGTGTGGGTGCAGTACAGATCGTGGAGCACACGAGCATACTCCCTGCGGGAAGACCCGGCCTCGTGTCGGGGGCGAACATACCAAACCTCACGCAACAATGCAAGCCATGAGGGGGCTCATATCCACTTTTTTCCTCTCCTTGACTCAGATCACGCAGTTCCGTAGTTTTCTCCTGCGGCACGGCGCGACCCATCCGCGGGTGGGACTCTCCCCCCCGGGATCACGTGGCGTGAGCCATGGTTGTCGATGAACAGATCTTCTGAAGGAGCTCCCAATGTATTGTCCTGAGTGTGGTTACGAGTACGTGGAGGGGATCAAGGAATGCGCTGACTGCAGGGTGCCGCTCGTGGAGGAGCAACCGCGACAGATCCGGCGAAGGCCCAAAGAGTTCCAGGAAGTCCTCTCGACGTACAATCAAGCAGACATAGCCCTCATCAAGTCGATCCTGGACGACGAGAAGGTAGAGTATGTCTGGGTGGATGAGACCTTCAGCCAGATCGGTCAGCTCATCCAGCCGGCCACGCTCGTTGTGCGGAAGGAACATGTCAGCCGAACAAGAGAGGCCCTGAGCCACCTCAATGTGACCTTCTTTGGCGTGAGCGGGTAAACTGATGTGCCGGATTGCCATCTCTGCACTCCTTCTGTTACCTGGACCGCTGTTCGCGCAGGACGACTACGCCATCCGGCGGGAGAGGATGGTGGCGACCCAGATCGCAGAGCGTGGCATCGACAATCTCGCGACCTTGCGGGCGATGCGACACGTACCCCGGCATCTCTTTGTCCCGGAGGAGAGGAGGGAGAGCGCCTACGACGACGGGCCGCTTCCCATCGGATACGGACAGACGATATCCCAGCCCTATATGGTTGCCTACATGACCGAGGTCATCCAGCCCGAAGAGGGCCAGCGGGTGCTGGAGATCGGGACAGGTTCCGGCTACCAGGCCGCGGTGCTGGCTGAGATCGTGGACACGGTCTACACCATCGAGATCATCACGGAGCTCTACCGGTCATCCGCGTCGCGCCTGGCATCACTCGGCTATGAGAATGTCCGGGCCCGGAACGCCGATGGTTACCATGGCTGGGTAGAGGCGGCACCGTTTGACGCGATAGTGGTCACCGCGGCAGCGGAGCATATACCGCCTCCGCTGATCAGGCAGCTCAAAGACGGGGGCCTGATGGTCATACCGGTCGGCTCTCCCTTTTTCGTCCAGACGCTGATGCTCGTCGAAAGGGACGGGGATGACTACACGACGCGAAGCCTGATGCCGGTCAGATTCGTTCCCTTCACCCGCGGGGAGTGACGCGCGGAGACTCCTTCCGCATTTGTGACACACGGTGCTGCATGACTCGGACGTACCTCTCGATCGGTCTCGTCTCCTGTTCCGTCCTTGCCTTCCAGCTCTCCCTGATGCAACTCCTCTCCATTTCCCAGTGGCACCATTTCGCGACCCTGGTGATTTCGGTGGCCCTCCTGGGATTTGGCGCCAGCGGGACCTATCTTGCGCTGTTTCGGGAGTCCCTGCTGGCACGGTCTGACCGACTCATTCCATGGAGCATGCTTCTGTGCGGCATTAGCATGGCAGCGGCCTTCCGGGTGACCCAGCTGGACACGCTCCGGTTTGATTCACTGAGAGTCTTTGCGGAGAGGGAGGAGCTGCTCTCTGTGGCGGCGACCTGCCTCATTCTGTTCATTCCGTTCTTCCTGGCGGCGCTCGCCATCGGGCTGCTGTTTGTCCGGGAGACCCGGAAGGCGGGGCGGATCTACTTCGCAAACATGGTCGGCTCAGGCGGTGGAGGAATCATTGCGGTTCTTCTCATGTTTGTTCTTCTTCCCGAGCAGCTCCCCGCTGTCGCAGGAGCGGTCGGGCTTCTTGCTGCCGGTCTCTCTCTACCGCCGCGAGGTCTGACGGTCTTTCTGATCTTCCTCGGCGGAGGTCTTCTGCTCGTTCTGGTCCTGTTCCTTACGTCGCCACCGCCTCTGCTCTCAGAGTACAAGGATCTCTCACGTATCGAGAATCTCCCCGGCGCGGAAATCAGGCAGTCGCGTCAGAGCCCGTACGGATTTCTCCAGGTGGCCTCCTCACCGGCCCTCAGATATGCACCCGGTGTCAGCCTGTCCTACGGAGGTGATATCCCGGTGCAATCCGGCCTGTTCAACAACGGGGATTGGTATGGCCCTCTCGGTCGATCGGATGGCACGGACACGATACGCATCCTTGATGCCACCACCCTGGCGCTCCCCTATCTGATGGGTTCCAGAGCCCGGGTGCTGGTGCTGGGTTCCCGCACAGGGTCCCTCGTTGCTCACGCCTTGCGACGGGGTGCGCAGGAAGTTGTGGGAGTAGAGGAGCACGAAACGCTGGTGTCCCTCCTCCGGGGTGAACTGGCTGAGGCGAGCGATTCGCTTGCATACGCTCCCGGCGTACGGTTCTACGGGGGAAACCCGCGTACCTATCTCCTCACCGAAGGGCCACGGTTTGACCTGATCATGCTGCCACTTCAGGGTTCCGTTGGAGGGAGCTCAGGGCTGACCGCTCTGGGGGAGGAATATGTGTGGACGGTCGAAGCGATGCAGGAGATGTGGAACCGGCTCACAGATAGTGGAGCGGTCTCCGTCTCCACCTGGATGGACTATCCGTACAGGGCTCCCCTCAGGATTGCCGCCACGATAATGGAGATGCTGAACCGCGAGGGGGTAGGATCCCCGGAGGGGCATCTCGTTGCCATCCGGAGCTGGGGAACGATCTCGTACGTTGTCTCCCGTTCACGTCTCGATTCCACAGGGGTCTCCCGCATCCGGGAGTTCTGCGCGGAAATGGGGTTTGACCCGGCGCTGCTCCCCGGTCTGAAATCTCAGGAACGGGCCCGGCATAACCGGCTCCAGGATAGCACGCTCTTCGGCTACCTCGATCAGATCGTCTCGGGCGATTCCCATGACCTCTACAGGAGCTACCCCTTTCGCATATCCCCATGCACCGACGATCGACCGTTCTTCTCCCAGTTTCTGAAGTGGAGCCGTCTGTTCCGGCTGGAAGAGCTCATCGGTCCCCAGGGGATTCCGTTTCTGGAGATCGGCTATCTCATGGTGGTGGTGACATTCATCCAGACAGCTCTCCTCTCGTTTCTTCTCATCGTGGCGCCGCTGGTTGCGGGGAGGAGACTGGGGAGGTATCTGCCCCGAACGGTGGTCTACTTCGGGGGTTTGGGGATCGGCTACATCTTCGTGGAGATTCTGCTCATTCAGAAGTTCGTGCTCCCGCTCGGAGGCACGATAGTCTCTGCGGCGGTTGTCATGGGGGCCCTGCTCATCTCCTCCGGATCGGGGAGCCTCTGGTCCACACGGTACCTGCCCCGGCGCAGGACGTTGCTGGCAAGCACGGGAACCGTTGCCGTGGGCGTAGGCCTCTACGCTGTTCTTCTACCTCTGGCTCTCCCGCTCCTGGTGGCACTGCCTTCCTTTGCGAGGCTTGCCGGATCGGTGACCCTCATCGCTCCGCTGGGATTCGCCATGGGTATGCCTTTTCCTCTTGGGTTGAGGGCCCTGTCGGAAAGGCGGCAGCCGCAGGTAGCATGGGCCTGGGGAATCAACGGGTGCACATCGGTTGTCAGCACATCCCTTGCGGTGGTGCTGGCCGTAGAGGTGGGCTTTCAGGGGCTTTTTCTCGCCACTTCGGGCATGTACGCGATTGCTTTCCTTGCCGCAGCCAGAGAGGGCTCTTAGTCGTTAGGCAGTGTGCTGGCGCTCTTGGATTCGGGTAATCTCTGTGAACAAGAGAGGAGGATGCCGTGAAACAATACTCGCTGCCAACGGGGTTGACCAGACGCAGATTCATAGGGAGTATGGGTGGGGTCGTGATCGGTGCGATGATCGCTGATCGGCTGTTGGCAGACCCCTACAGTCCGCTCCCTTTCGAGGTGATGGCCAGGAGGGGAGTGCGTGTCCGAGGGGCCGTACGAGCCAGGGGTCGTGGTCTATCGGGGGTGGTGGTCTCCGACGGGATCTCTGCTGTCCGTTCGGAAGCTGACGGGACATTCGCACTCCTCACTGACTCGAGTCGGCCGTTTGTCTTCCTCTGTTTGCCGTCCGGATACGAGATTCCAACGGGTCCGGCGGGTACTGCTTCGCTCTACAAACCGCTCAGGCCCAACCAGGCCGGCGAGATGGATGCCGTGTGGGATCTGGCTCCACTTCCCGTGCCGGATCGGTCCCATGCATTCCTCCTCCTTGCGGACCCTCAGACGCTGGATACGGACGATGTCCGGCTCTTTCACACAGAGACAGTCCCCGATATCCGCTCGACGCTCGAAGAACTCCGAAGGGTCCCTGTCTTTGGTGTGGGTTGCGGCGATATCATGTACGACAGGCTGGAGCACTTTCCCCGGTACGAGGAGGCGGTGCAGAGGATCGGCATCCCCTGCTTCCAGGTCCTGGGAAACCATGATGTTGAGGTTCTTGCCAAAACAGACGAGGCATCGGCTGCGACGTTCATGCGCTACTTCGGGCCCACCTACTACTCTTTCGACCGGGGGGAGATCCACTACGTCGTGATGGATGATGTCTTCTGGTTCGGGGACGGGTACATCGGCTACATCGATCAGCAACAGCTGAACTGGCTGGAGGCGGACCTCGCTCATCTCGAGGGGGGCCGGACGGTCGTTCTGTTTATGCACATTCCCTCGTTCTCCACCCAGCATATACGTAACGGGAAGGAGAAACCGGAGAGATCTGTTGTGGTGGTGAACCGTGAACTTCTGAACAGGATCCTCGAACCGTATGAGGCGCATCTGATCGCCGGCCACATGCACGAGATCGAACATCCTGTGGACCAGGGAGTCCACCTCCACGTCTGTGGAGCGGTGTGCGGCGCGTGGTGGACCGGCCCGATCTGTGGTGACGGGACGCCAAACGGCTACGGGGTGTTTGAAGTGGATGGGGAAAATATCACCTGGAGGTACAAGTCAACCGGAATGCCCATCGGCGAGCAGATGCGGGTCTATCCGCGGGGGAGCGATCCAACGGTTCCGGATCAGCTCATTGCGAACGTCTGGGATGCAGACCCTCGATGGAAGGTCCTCTGGTATGAGGACGGGGAGCGCAAGGGGGAGATGAAGAAGCGCCGGGGACTTGACCCATTCTCTGTCAAACTCCACAGAGGACCTGCTCTCCCCCGGAAGCATCCCTGGGTGGAACCGTACTCGACAGATCATCTCTTTACCGCGCCGGCCTCCCGGGATGCCCGTAGGATTGTCGTCGAGGCCACCGATGGGGAAGGAAGGGTTTATAGAGGATCCCCTGCAACCGGGTGGTAGAGGATGGGCGGGTGAGTCACTGGAGGGGCGTCACTCCTGTCTGCTGGATTCCGCCAGAACGCGTCCTATGCTGTCCTGTACCTTCCTGTAGTGCCGTGAGCTCGTGTGGTAGTTCTGCATGAGGATGGAGAACGCGAGGAGCTCGCCCTCCCGCGTGGTGACGTACCCTGAGAGGGCCGACACTCCGCTGAGCGTCCCTGTCTTCGCCCGTAGGTTTCCCTCTGCCATGGTTCCCTTCATTCTATGCCCGATGGTGCCGTCCACGCCGGCAACAGGCAGCGCGTGGTAGAAGGCCGGGAAGTGGTCCTCGCTCCTGTGCATCGCGCGGAGGAGATCGATGATGGCCGATGCGGAGGTGAGGTTGTACCGTGAGACTCCTGATCCGTCCGCAAGGATCATCCTCGTTGTGTCGATTCCCTTTTCTGAAAGGAACTGGTGAACGACTGAAATCCCCCCTTCGGCCGAGCCGGGCGGGCCGAACCGTTCGGCGCCGAGGACCTTGAGGAGTGCCTCTGCTGTCAAGTTGTCACTGATTTTGGCCATGAACGTCACAGCCGAATCGAGGCGATGTGAGAAGCGGAGCACCTCCGTTCCCGACAGCCGGCTTGTGTCCAGGGTGACCGGGCCCACGGGAACTCCCACACGGCTCAGACGTTCTGCCAGCACGGTTGCCGCGTAGCGATCGGGATCCCAGAGGCTGAGAGAGACCTCCCGTCCCCGCAGCGTGTCGATTGTCTCCCCGGTCACGGTGATGACGTTCAGCCGCTCCCGCCACTTTCGCGAAATGCGGAGTCGTTCGCGCACCGTGTCAGCCACGGTCACCCCCAGGTTTTCGATGGAGACGTAGTTCGTGAAAGGATCGGTTTGCACGATGACCGTGTCACCGGTGGTGGCTCCGGGGCGAACGGAGACCTGAATGGAATTTCCGTTCAGAATGAGCGGAGTGATATATGCAGCATAGGCGGCCGGCTCGGAATCCCATGTCCAGCCGCTCCCTCTGTGGAGGTCGTCGAAATAGGAGATGTCACAGACCAGTTTCCAGCTCTCCCGCGGAGGAAGAAGAGGTGCCAGCAGACCCGCAATAGAATCGGCGTCCGCCGTTGAGAGCAGCGGATCGCCGTGCGGTTTCACTCCTATGATGCCGGCGGCGGAGTCAACGAAAAAGAGAGTCTCCAGGGGGTACTCCTCCCCGAGGAGTGAGAGCGCCGCGGCCGCAGTAAAGAGTTTTTCGTTGGATGCGGGGTTGAAGAGCATATCCGCGTTGAGTTCATAGAGGGTCTCTCCGGTTCTGAGAGAGACGACTTTTATCCCGACATTGGACGGCGGGAAGAGGGTATCGGGAAGCAGTGTATCTATGGCGGCCTTGAATGCCGAGTAGGGTGATTCGCTCAACAACGTGGCGAACGTGCGTGGCGCGGGTGGCACCTTTGTCACAGGAGAGGCGCACCCGAAGAGAAGCAATGCGAGCGTGAGGGGGACGGAAAATCGTGTCATATCTACCCGTGAGGTGCGGTGTTGATTGCCAGAAGGATTAGTGCTATATTAAGAAGATTTATCCAAGAAACAACGGTTGATCTCCGATGCTGAACGTTTTGAAGAAGCTGTTTGGGGGGAAGCACGAGCGGGACGTGAGGGTCTTGCTCCCTGTCGTTGAGCAGATCAACGAGCAGGTCGAGGGCCTCCAGAGCCTGACTGACGAACAGTTGCGCGGAAAGACGGAGGAGTTCCGGGGGCGTCTCAGGGAAGCTCTCAGCGGGGTGGAGGAGCCGCTGGCCCGGTTGCGGGCTCAGCTGACGCCCGATCTGGAGGGTCCGGCCCGCGAGAAGGTTCTGGGGGAGATAGCGGACCTGGAGTCGGATCGGGACGACATCACCAACGAGTTCCTCGACGAACTCATTCCGGAGGCCTTTGCGGTGGTCAAGGAAGCCTGCCGGAGGCTCCTCGGCACATCGTTCGACCTGATGGGGAACAAGACGGTCTGGGACATGGTTCCGTTTGACGTCCAGCTCGTCGGAGCGGTCGTTCTGCATCAGGGCAAGATCGCAGAGATGGCCACCGGTGAAGGGAAGACACTCGTCGCGACGATGCCAACCTACCTCAACGCCCTTCCCGGGCGGGGGGTGCACATTGTTACGGTCAATGATTACCTGGCGAAGCGGGACAGCATCTGGATGGGGCAGGTCTACGAGTTCCTCGGGCTTACTGTCGGCTGTATCCAGAACACGATGGATTCGGCACAGCGGAGGAAGGAATACGCCTGCGACATTACCTATGGCACCAACAACGAATTCGGCTTTGACTACCTCCGGGACAACATGGTCATCAACAAAGAGGACCTCGTCCAGCGGGAGCACTACTACGCGATCGTGGACGAGGTGGACTCTGTCCTCATTGACGAGGCCAGGACCCCGTTGATCATCAGTGGTCCGGTCAAGAGCGAGGATCACAAGTTCAACGAAATGAAGCCGCATGTCGAGCGGCTCGTCGGGGCACAACGGAGTTTTGTCTCGACGATCGTCGGGGAAGCGGAGAAGCTCCTCGCCGAGGGAAAGGATCAGGAAGCCGGCGTGCATCTGCTTCGGGCCTCCCGGGGGCTTCCGAAGCATCCCCGTCTGATGAAAGTGCTGTCCGAGCCGTCGAACAAGAAGCTCGTCCAGCAGACCGAGTCCGAGTACCTGCGTGACCAGTCGCGCCGGATGCACGAAATAGATGATGAGCTCTACTACGCGATCGACGAGCGAAACCACCAGATCAACATGACGGATAAGGGAAGGGATCTGCTGGCGCCACTCGTCAGGGACAGGGATATCTTTGTTCTCCCTGACCTGGGAACAGAGTTCAGTATTCTGGAAAATGATCTGGATATGACGGCAGAGCAGAAGCAGGAGAAGAAGGATGCTCTGAACCTCCTCTATGCCGAACGGAGCGATCGGATACACACGGTGACGCAGCTGCTGCGGGCCTACTCCCTCTACGCGAAAGACGACGAGTACGTTGTCTCGGACGACGGGAGGGTGATGATCGTGGATGAGTTCACCGGTCGCCTCATGCCCGGCCGCCGGTACTCCGACGGCCTGCATCAGGCCATCGAGGCGAAGGAGGGGGTCCGGGTGGAGCGCGACATGCAGACGCTGGCCACGATCACGCTGCAGAACTTCTTCCGTCTCTACGATAAGCTCGCGGGCATGACCGGGACGGCCGAGACGGAGGCTGCCGAGTTCTTCGACATCTACAAGCTCGACGTCGTCGTCGTACCCACGAACAAACCGATGGTTCGGGCGGATGAAGAGGACGTGATCTACAAGACAAAACGGGAGAAGTTCAACGCCGTTGTGGAGGAGATCGAGCGGCTCCGCGGAGAAAAACGCCCCGTGCTGGTCGGGACGACGAGCGTGGAGGTATCGGAAACGATCAGCAGGATGCTCAAACGGAACAACGTCCCGCACAATGTCCTCAACGCCAAACAGCACCAACGGGAGGCGGAGATCGTCTCGCACGCGGGGTTGCCGGGGACGGTGACGATTGCCACGAACATGGCCGGACGCGGCACCGATATCAAGCTGGGTCCCGGTGTCCGCGAGGGGGGTGGTCTCCACATCCTTGGAACGGAGCGGCATGAGGCACGCCGGATCGATCGTCAGCTGCGGGGCCGGTCGGGTCGGCAAGGTGACCCGGGTTCGAGCCAGTTTTTCCTCTCCCTCGAAGACGACCTCATGAGGCTGTTCGGCAGCGACAGGATAGCTTCTATCATGGAGCGGTTGGGTCTGAAGGAGGGGGATGTCATCCAGCACCGGATGATCACCCGCTCGGTCGAGCGGGCCCAGCGGAAGGTGGAGGAGAACAACTTCGGCATTCGTAAGCGTCTGCTGGAGTACGACAACGTCATGAACCAGCAGCGGGAGGTCATCTACACCCGGCGGCGTAAGGCGCTCGTCAGCGACAGGATCAAAGATGATATCATGGATCTCCTGGACGAGTTTGCCCAGGGTCTCGTGGAGAGGCACTACGACGAGGGGGACCTCGAGGGGCTCCAGAACGAGCTCCGGGCCCAGTTGCTCGTTGACCTGCAGATCACCCCCGAGCGGTGGCAGGGAATCGGACCTGATGGCGTGAAGGCGGAAATCTTCGAGGCCGCGACCGAGTTCTACAAGCGGAAGGAGGAGAAACTCGGTTCCGAGCTGATGGCGCAAATCGAAAAGATGGTTGTCCTGCAGATCATCGACGAGAAGTGGAAGGAACACCTCCGCGAGATGGACGACCTGAAGGAGGGGATTCATCTCCGCGCCTACGGCCAGAAGGACCCGCTCGTGGAGTACAAGACCGAGGCGTTCAGGATGTTCATGGAACTCCTGGAGATGATCAACACCGAGAGTGTCACCATGGTGTTCAAGCTCTTCCCGGCCCCTGCGCAGGAGATGCCTGTCCGGGGTCCGCGGCAGCCCCAGCAGATGCGCGCGAGCCACGATTCCACTCTGGGTCTGGGGTATCAGGCCAACCGTGAGCCGGTCGCGGGAGCTGCGGGAGCGCCGGCCGGGCAGCCCCAGCGGGCCGGCAAACCGCAACCCGTGAAGGTGGCCGAAAAGGTTGGACGGAATTCACCCTGTCCCTGCGGCAGCGGAAAGAAGTACAAGCATTGCCACGGGCGCTGAGTCTTTCCCGCACATCCCGTCACAGCTGAGGCGATCTGAGATGAAGAAAATCGAAGCTGTCATTCGACCCTTCAGGATAGATGACGTTCGCGAAGCCCTCGCCGAGATTGGGGTGAAGGGGATGACCCTCACCGAGGTCAAAGGATACGGGCGGCAAAAGGGTCACACCGAGGTGTACCGCGGTTCAGAGTACCAGATCGATTTTCTCCCCAAGATCAAGCTGGAAATTGTGGTTGCGGACAATCTCGCAGATGACGCCGTGGATGTCATCCTCAAAGCAGCCAAAACCGGCCAGGTGGGGGACGGCAAGATATTCATCTACGAAGTCGAGGATGCCGTCCGTGTGAGGACGGGGGAATCGGGGGAAGACGCCCTCTAGGCGGCCACATCACTGCTGACCGCAATTCTTAGAAGTCTACATTCCGTGATCGAGGACAGCCTGCCAAGTGATCCTCATTTTCGATGTGGCTACGTTGCCATCATCGGAGCGCCGAACGTCGGCAAATCCACGCTGATGAACGGTCTCCTGAAGCAGAAGATCTCCATCGTTACCCAGAAGCCGCAGACGACCCGCCACAGAGTCTTGGGCATTCTCTCCGAAGACGGTTATCAGGTGATCTTCCTGGATACGCCGGGGATCATCAAACCGAAGTACGCGCTCCACGGGGCCATGCTCTCCTTTGCCTCCTCCGCCATCGAGGATGCGGACCTCCTGCTCTTCATGATCGATGCAGCCGATCCGGGGACCGATGCAGGCGGGGAGGGCGAGGAGGCATTCACACACCTGGAGGGTCTCAAGAAGCCCGTCTTTCTCATCATCAACAAGGTCGATCTGGTCGAGAAGAGGGCGCTCCTTCCGATCATCGATTCCTATTCCCGCAGGTATCCCTTCAAAGAGATCTTTCCCATCTCCGCCCTGAAGGCCCTGGGGACGACGGCGCTCCTTGAGGCGATGGTTCGCGCGCTCCCTGAACACGCCCCCTACTATCCCCCGGACATTCTGAGCGATCAGCACGAGCGGTTCTTCGTCAGCGAGATCATACGCGAAAAGATCTTCCTGAAGACGAGGGAGGAGGTTCCCTACTCCGCAACCGTGGAGATCATCGAATTCAAGGAGCGGGAGGGCGGGAAGTGGTTCATCAGTGCCGAGATCTACGTCGAACGGGATTCTCAGAAGGGGATTCTCATTGGGACAAAGGGGGCCAGGCTCCGGGAGATCGGCCGGCTGGCGAGAGTGGACATTGAGCGATTTCTGGAGCATCCGGTCTTTCTGGAGCTCCATATCAAGGTGCGGGAGAAGTGGAGAGATGACGAGAAATGGCTGAAACGGTTCGGTTACATCTCATAGGGAGGTGACTCATGCACGGACGGACACGTTCGCACCGTATGACGCAGACCTTTATCGGCGTCCTGATCATTGTCGTAGGTCTACTCCTCTTTCTGGACAACCTTGACATCATGGAGTCGGACGACATTCTCCAGTGGTGGCCCCTTCTCCTTGTTGCGCTGGGTCTCGTGAAGCTCATTCAGCCGGGGGCCGCGGGGGGGAGAGGGTTCGGGTTCGTCCTACTTCTTGCTGGTGCGGTGATACTGCTGAACAAGCTGGGTCTCACCCATATCAATCTCTGGGATCTCTGGCCGGTCCTGATCATACTGATCGGTGGGGGCATGATATGGCGTACCGTCGCCGAGCAGAGAGCACGTGCGCGCGTCGCAGAAGGGGGAGAAGGTGAGGATGTCAGGATTGACGGCTCGGCGTTCCTGGGTGGTCTGACCAGGAGTAACGCATCCCGGGACTTCCAGGGTGGATCTCTCACAGCCGTGATGGGAGGATGCGAAATCGATCTGCGGAACGCAGCAATGAAAGGCACTGAAGCGGTGATTGATGTGTTTGCCCTCTGGGGCGGGATTGAGCTGAAGGTTCCCAGAGACTGGACCGTCGTTGTCGAAGCAACGCCGATTCTTGGAGGCATAGAGGACAAGACTGCTCCCCCTTTAGAGGCCTCAAAGCGTCTCATCGTCAAGGGGATGGCGGTAATGGGAGGCGTCGAGATCAGAAACTAGTAGGCCGCCGACGCACGAACCGGAGGCCGGACCAGGAGGCATCCACCGCGCAGATCTTGAAGTCGACAAACCCGGCGGCCAGTCCGACCTGCCGGACCACCGCCTGTGTCAGGTCGGATCCCATCCCCGAGGCCCGCTTGGGCCAGAGTATCCAGAGCCCACCGTCCTCAACCATGGCGGCGACCCTCGGAAGACCGCTCCGGAGCTCCCTTTGTGAAGTCGTGAACCAGATGGAGAGGTCCTGCTTCCCCCGCCGGCTCCTCTGGAGGACCACACCCGGGGGTAGGCGGCCGAGCGTTCGCTTGAATCCCTCCGGGGCGTTGATGAGTGCCACCACGGCATCGGGTCTTATTCCCAGCTTTTTGACCAGCGGGGCGCCCGCATAACCCTCGAGAGGAGACGCGGGAATGAGGGGCGTCGGGGGAGGATGGGCCAGGGCGTCTCGAAGCGAGCTTCGAATGCGTCTCCATTCGGTGTAGATCGCATCCGGCAGCAGTTTCCTTACGCCGGCCACCTTCTCCGTTTTCCCGTCAACAAAGATGAGGGGTATGCCTCGGGTGGATCTGGAGGAGCGGAGGGCCAGACCGACATCTCTTCCCCGGGAGGGAAGACGACTCAAATCGATGACAACTGCATCGGGCGGATTGTTTCTCAGGCTCCGGAAATCCCTGTAGTCTCGTGGCACTCTGTTGTTCACAGCGTACCCTGTGCGTCGGATCTCTGCGGCCTTCTTCCTGGCCTCTGCCGGGTTCCAGTGGACGAATCGGACACGCTTCATGGCATCTCGCCTCCCAATCTAGCGACGTCCGCTGACAGTGTCAATGTCTGGCGGCTCGAGGGGATCGATCGCCCGCAAAGGTCTGTCCACGGCAACGTAACACCCGCATACACCTGCCATACCATTCCCTGCCCATACTGGGATCTGTAGTGTCTGAAACCTCACCTGGTGGCGGAGGAGTAGAGCCGCCGGCGTCCGGACCACGTTGACCACACGCCCATCCGCAGGGCGGATCGGCCAACCCCCCGGAGCCATCCCTTGTAATTCGATCCCTGCTGGAGGTCTGAACCCTTGGGCCCGTACCTCCTTCCTCTCGGGAGAGCGTCCCGTTCGGTGGGATGGGGCGAAACGAACCCTCCGACTAACTAAATTTGTCTCCAGAATGTAGTCGAGGAAACGTTCAATTCTGGAGGACAACGTGGGATCTCTCAAGACTTCTCTTTCGATGGCTGTTCTGGTTGCCGCTTTTGCTCTCCCTGTTCAAGGGGAGGACCTCTCCCCGAGGGGTGCTATCAGGGGGAGTATCAGCGACTCCGAGTCCCGGCAGGCCCTGCCGGGCGCAAACGTGGTCCTGAAGGGGACGCGCCTCGGGGCAACCGCGAACGCGATGGGGACGTACGAAATCTCCGGTGTTCCAGTCGGGAGCTACACGGCTGTCTTCAGCTACCTCGGGTACGAGACGGCGGTTAAGACCGATGTCATCGTTAGCTCCGACCGTAGCTGTTTCGTCCACGCCGAGCTGAAGCCCTCATCGGTCAGCATAGAGGGGGTGGTTGTCACAGGAGGGTACTTCTCTCGGGTGGATGCCCAGCCTCTCAGCGCGGCTACCTTCTCTGCGGAGGAGATCCGGCGCCAGGCCGGATCGGCGGGGGACGTGAGCAGAGTGCTCTTCGGCCTGCCGTCGATGGCGAAGATCAACGATTCGAAGAACAGCCTCATCGTTCGCGGGGGAAGCCCCATCGAAAACGGGTTCTACCTGGACAACATTGAGATCCCCAACATCAACCACTTTCCGGTGCAGGGCTCCTCTGACGGACCGATCGGCCTGCTCAACGTGGAATTCATACGCGATGTGAGATTCTATTCCGGCGGCTTCTCTCCGGTCTTTGGTGACCGGCTCTCTTCGGTGATGGAGCTGTCGTTCCGCGAGGGGAACAGGGACAGGTTTCAGATGCAGCTGGATATGAGTCTCCAGGGCGTAGGTGCGGTTGCCGAAGGGCCGGCGAACGACGGGAGAGGCTCTTGGTTCCTTTCGGCCAGGAGAAGCTATCTGGATCTCATCTTCCAGTTCGTCGATTTCAGGGCTCCGGTTCCGACGTATGGAGACCTCCAGGGGAAGTTCGTCTACGACCTTGCAAAGAGGCACAAGATCTCCGTCATCGGGTTGCTGGCGCTGGACAACGTATCACAGGACAGGGAGAACGCGCTGGAGCATAAGAACAACCTCTATCAGAACTACGACATGCTCAACAACACCCTGGGGGTGAACTGGCAGTACCTCTGGGGCACCATTGGGTACTCCAACGTTTCGCTCTCGCACACGATCATGAGGTCGAAGGGAGAGTTCTACGAGACACTCTCAGGGCAGAAACTCCTGGACAATCGATCCGACGAGCAGGAGGTGAGATTTCGGAACACGAACCACATCCGGATCAACCCTTCGCACGCGATGGACCTCGGTGTCGAGGGAAAGTACCTCGCCACCACCTATACGCACAAGTACGCTGAATACACCGATAGACTCGGGAACCTCACGCCGCCGATGACCGTGGAGGCCGACATTCGCTCGCTCAAGCTGGGAACGTTCCTCCGGTACGGCTGGGAACCGCTTGAGGGGGTCACCATCGCACCAGGTGCGAGGGTTGACTACTTCGCGTACAACTCACATACACACCTCTCTCCACGCCTCTCCGTGAGCTATGATCTCGATGCCGTCACCTCTCTTACCGGTTCAGCGGGGGTCTTCTTCCAGAGCTCGCCGCTCGTTCTCCTGGCTCAGAAGGAAGCGTTCAGAGCGCTCCGGGACCCACGCGCGTACCACTACGTTCTCGGTCTGAGCCGACTCCTCACCGAGAGCACGAGACTCACGGTCGAGATCTATGACAAGGAATATCGGAACTGCCCCATGGACCCATCGCAGGCGGAGCTTTTTGTTCTCGACGAAGCGGTGGACGCGGGCCTTTTCCTGAACCACGAGCAGCTGGTTGACAACGGCCGGGCATACACCCGGGGGATTGAGGTGATGGTACAGAAGAAGCTGGCGGAGGAGATCTACGGTGTCATTGCCGGGTCCTACTTCCGGTCACGGTACAGAGATCTGAACGGCGCCTGGCGAGACCGGCTGTACGACAACAGACTCACCGTGACGGTCGAGGGTGGGTACAAGCCCAGCAAGGAGTGGGAGTTCAGCATGCGCTGGCTCTTTGCAGGGGGTGCCCCGTACACCCCCTTTGACGAGGATGCCTCCACGGCTCTTTTCCGGGGGGTGTATGACAGGGCGCGCGTGAACGAGGAGCGTCTTCCCCACTACCATTCGCTGAACCTTCGGGTCGACCGGAGATTCCACTTCACTACCTCGACCCTCATCGTCTACCTGAGCATCTGGAACGTGTACGGGAGGAAGAACGTGGCCCAGTACTCCTGGAACCAGCTGGAGAACACCACACGGCCGGAGGAGATGTGGGGGACGTTCCCGGTGTTCGGCATAGAGTATGAATTCTGATCGGAGGCCGCCATGAAGGAGAAGGCTGCCCGGGTGGTCGGCGCGTTTGCCATCGTCGCCTTTATCCTGTTTCTCCTCTCTGCAGTGTGCGGGGAGTAGGGGCCGGGGGAGGAGGGTGGTTCCTGTACTGGGACGGTGTCATCTGCGTCTGCTTCTTGAAGATGGCGTTGAAGGATGTCTTGGACTTGAACCCCGAGTCGAAGGCGATGGAGAGAAGACTGAACTTCTCGGCATCCGGGTCCTGCAGCCGTCGCTTGACCTCGTTCACCCGGTAGGCGTTCACGAAGTCGTAGAAGTTCATGTTCATCCGGGTATTGATGACCTCCGAGAGGTTGTGGGGCGACACCGAGAGCATCCCGGCCAGCTTGCCGAGGGTCAGGTCACCGTCCAGGTAGGGTCTCTCCTGCTCCATCATCCGGGTGAGCGATCGTTGTATCTCATCGCTCGTTCCCCCGGCGAGCCCCGATTTCGTGTACCGCGGCACTCCCTCTTCCAACGGGTCCCGGTCTGCGTTTCCCCCCGGACGAAGCTGCTCGCCCGCCTCCTGTCTGAGAACAGCCGGCTGAAGCAGGCCGATGTACCCAATCGCGTAGATGAGGATGGAGACCGAGAAGTAGATCGCGTAGTCGAACCCGGAAAAATGGAGGTTGAAGAACGATCCGGCGATGACGCTCCCCACGACGATGGACCATATGATGGCTACCGCGGCTGTGAGGGATTGGAGCCAGAGGAGGTTGATCCGGTCGATGTTGGAAAAGGCGTCTCTGATCCGGCGGTTGTGCCGGGCGACCACCCGGCTGGCAAGTACGGTGTAGATAAACCCGTGGACCGGTTTCAGGTGGTCGATGATAGCATACTGCAGCGGGCGGGATGTGTTCATCAGGTGAATGAACTGGATCTTCTCCGCCCCGCTCATGAAGTAGACCGGGCACGTGTAGGCGACGAGCAGGAGGAACGGCAAGAAGTGGAGGAGGTTCTTCCGCTCCAGCCTTCTCTGCTCGGACGTCAGGAGACGGGCATAGAGGTAGAAGAAGGGGCCGTAGAGAAACGGAAAGTTGTAGGTGATCCCCATCAGATGGGGATACTCCTCGTACATGTGGCTGAGCGTGTAGGCTGCCTGGAGAAGGTCAAGCGAGAGGGTCCCGACGAGGATGCCCAGAACGACGTTTGCCGCCTTGTTTGCCCCGCGGGTGAAGAGCAGAATAACCAGGAGGAAACCCTGGATGCCGGCGAGCAGAAAGACGTGTATCAGGATGGACGTCATCGTGTGGCTGGTTGGCTATATGCCCAGAGCCTTGGCTGCCCGGTCGAACTCCTCTTTCCTGATGTAGAGAAGATAGCCGTAGCTCCCCCTCCCGTCGGTCACCCCGCTGGAGGCGAAGACGTTGACGTTTGCCCGGAAGAGCTTTTCGTGAATTCCAGCCAGGGCCCCCAGCTCGTCGTCTCCCTGGACCAGAAGTGCCGGGTGAGGGCCATCCAGGTTCAGTCCCGACTTCTTTGCGACTTCGGACATCGTTGCGTCGTCGTCGGGGAAGATTGTGAGCTGGGTGTGCATCGGTCCAACCGGGACTCCCGTGAAGGCGAGGAGGTTCACCCCCATGGTGGAAAGCTGCGATAGCATCCTGTAGGCCTCCCCGGGCTGGTCCGCGACTCTCGTATAGTAGTAGCTGACGCGCTTCATACTGAATGCCATGGACCTTCCTCCCTGAGTGTGTGACTGGAGCGGGTTGCGACCTGGCGTGTCGGCGATAGAGGTCACCCCCCCGCGAAGCAAACCTACGCCGGCCGGGCGATATAGTCAAGGCAAGAACCGGCTCCTGAGGCCAATCCCTTTCTGAACAGCGACAAAAGCAGTATATTACTACATGATGGGAAGTGAGAGAATTCGTATTTGGGTCGCTTTCACCGTTGTCTGTACGGTGTGGGGCTCCACCTGGATGGCGATAAAGATCGGCCTGGAGACGGTTCCTCCGTTCCTCTCGGCGGGCGTCCGATTCCTCATTGCCTCTCTCCTGCTCCTTCTCATCATCAGGGTGAGGGGAATATCCCTGCCGCTGGCCCGGAATGCCTGGCGCGTCTACCTGGCCTTGGGCATCCTGGGGTATGCCATCCCCTTTGCACTGGTCTACTGGGGACAACAGTACATTCCTAGTGCGCTCAGCAGCATTCTCTTTGCGGCTTTTCCCTTCTGGGTGGCCCTCTTCTCCCACGTTCTCCTTCCCCAAGAACGGATGGACTACGTGAAGGTGATCGGCATCCTTGTCGGGTTTGCGGGTCTGGTGGTGATATTTGCACGGGACGTTCACTGGACGGGGAGCGAGGGGCTGCTGGGAATGGGTGCCGTTCTACTGAGCACGTTCCTCGGGGGCTTCTCGCTTGTGGTGGTGAAGAAGCACGGAGAGTCGATCAGCCCCTTTTCCCTCAATTTCATTGCAATGGGCATGACCGCTCTGTTCCTCCTGGGGATGAGCGTCGTCCTCGAGAGGGGTGTAGGCGTTGGCTGGAGCACAGCGGCCGTTGTCTCTGTTCTCTATCTTGCAGTGATAAGTTCCGTGCTGACGTTCGCCGCGTACCTGTGGTTGCTCAAGAGGGTCGAAGCTGTGTATCTTTCCCTGACGTCGTTTGTCAGCCCGATCATTGCGATCATCCTGGGTGTGATGGCCATGGGGGAAGATCTTGCGGCCACGGTCTACTTCGGAGCGGCACTGGTACTGTCGGGGATTCTCTTTGCGAACGGGAGATACTTCTATGGGAAGATTCAGCGAGCGCGCTAGGGGTCTTGTTCTGGTGCTGGCCCTGGGGCTGCTGGTGGTCGCGCAGGGACAGGGTCAGGATTCCGCTGAGGAGGGGAAGATCCTGGCGATCGATGGTGATCTCCACTCCGTTCCCCCCATGGTCGGGAAGCCCCTGTACGAGGGTCCTCAACCGTTTGACATGTTGCACTACGATCTGGAGATACGCCTTGCGATGGAGGATGAGCGTCTGGACGGGAAGATGACGATGACCATGCTCCTCCTCTCGGCCGTTGATTCTGTCGTGCTGAACGCGGCCCGGCTCACTCTGGACACGGCAACGGTCAATGGCATCCGGCGGGGTTTCACTCTTGACGATTCTTCGGAAACATTCACCATTGATCTTGAAGGAACGCAACACGCAGGGGATACGCTCCGGATTGGGATTGCCTACCGGAGGATGCCGGGTGTGAGCCGGCCTAGCTCGCGTCAGGGGTACTACTTCTTTGAGGACTCGATCGGCAACCCGGCAAACCTGGGGTACACCATGGCGGAACCGTCCGATGCCAGGTTCTGGATGCCCTGCTACGATGAGCCGTGGGACAAGGCGACGGCCGACATCACCGTGACTGTTCCGGCGAAGTATGCTGCAGCATCCAACGGGAGGCTTCTGAAGGTCACCGACAACGGTGACGGAACGGCGACATGGCGGTGGCGAGAGGAGAACCAGATTGCCACCTACCTGATGGTCGTCACGGCGTCGGAGCTCACCGTCTCGACGCTCCCGTACACTCCGGCGGGGCGGGACACGATTCCCCTTCAGTACTTCGTCTGGGCGGAGGATTCCGCAGAGTGCGCAGCCTACCTCCCGACTCTCCGTGATATGATGGTGGCCCTGGAGCATTTGTATGGCCCCTATCCGTTCGCCAAGTACGGCATGACGGCGGTGACCCCCTTTCGGTTTTATGGGATGGAGCACCAGAGCATCACCACGATGCATCATGAAGTCAAGACAGACGAGCGCATCGTGGTGCACGAGCTCGCCCATCAGTGGTGGGGGAACCTCGTCACCTGTGGGACCTGGAAGGACATCTGGTTGAACGAGAGCTTCGCGACCTATAGCGAAGCGTTGTGGCAGGAATGGCTCGGCGGGTCCACGTCCCTGAGAGACTACATGGTATTTCTCGAGCGCCTCCATCACGGCTCCTGGGAGGGGGCGATCTACGATCCCCTGGGGCAGGGTTTCAACCTCTTCTCTAGTTCTGTCTACGGCAAGGGGGCCTGGGTGCTCCACACGCTCCGTGGAGTCATCGGGGATACGCTCTTCTTTGATGCGCTCGAGGCATACCGAGAACGGTGGGAGGGGTTGAGTGTCGTTACCGCAGAGTTCCAGGCTGTTGTGGATTCGGTCTCCAAGAGGGACATGACATGGTTCTTCGACCAGTGGATCCATGGCCGGGGCTGGCCGCAGTACGCCCATACGGCGTCGTGGACGAGTGACACGCTCTATCTGACCATCTATCAGAGGCAGCCGCTTGACTGGCCGACGTACAGAATGCCGATCCAAGTGCGTGTGGAGGGCGAGAGCGCCGATACGCTCCTTGTCGTGTATGACAGCCTCAGGACGCAGACGTTCTCCATTCCGTTGAGGTTCTCTCCCGTGCAGACGACGCTGGATCCCGACGGATGGATCCTCAAGCAGGTGACCGATCCTCCCGTGTCGGTAGACGGAGACCGGGTTCCCATCGTCTTTCGTCTGGAGCAAAACTATCCGAACCCGTTCAACCCGGCGACCTGGATTCGCTATTCCCTCCCGGAGGGGCAGCACGTTGTGCTAAAGGTCTTTGATCTCCTCGGCCGGGAGATCTCAACCTTGGTGGACCAGCCCCAGGCGGCCGGCCAGTACACGGTGGAGTTTGACGCCACGGATCTTGCAGCTGGCATCTACATCTACAGGATAGTCACGCGGTCCACCGACGGCCAGGGCGGGTCTGGTTACGAAGGATCCGCCAAAATGCTTCTGCTCCGGTGAGCTCAGGTACCATGAACCACGCATCCCTGACAATACGAATCGTCGATGAGGGTCTGACCCTGCCCGAGAGGCTGGAGGCTCTCCCCACGGGACCGGGTGTATACCAGCACAGGGATCCGGACGGAAAGGTGCTCTACGTGGGGAAGGCCAAGAACCTGAGAAGCCGTGTACGGCAGTACTTTCAGAAGTCCCGCTCGCTCGACTCGCGGCTGGAACAGATGCTCGCCAAGGCGACCGACCTGGAGGTGATCGTGACCGATTCCGAGGTCGAGGCGCTCATACTCGAAGCCAATCTCATCAAGAAGCTGAAGCCGCGGTACAACGTCAACCTGAAGGACGACAAGAGTTACCCGTACATCGTTGTCACCAGCGAGCCGTATCCCCGCGTGTTTGTGACCAGACGTGTCGTCAAGGACGGTTCCCGCTACTTCGGGCCCTACACCGACGTCAAGAACGTCCGGGGTGCACTCAAGTCCATACGGGATATCTTTCCGATTCGAAGCTGCAACTACTTTATCGACGATGAGGCGATTCGAAGGAGGAAGTACAAGATCTGTCTGGACTACCACATCAAGAAGTGCGAGGGGCCGTGCGAAGGGCTCGTCTCGGAGGAGAGCTATAACGGCATGATCCGGCAGGTGGAGACCCTTCTGAGGGGAAGGACCGAATCACTTATCACCACGTTGAGCGGGGAGATGGAGGCTGCCGCGGCGGCTCTCCGATTCGAGGAGGCGGCGCAGCTGCGTGACAGGATCAAAGGCCTGCAGGCGTACACCGAGAAACAGAAGGCATCGGATCTGGACGCGACGGACAGGGACATCGTAGCGTTCGCCTCGGAAGGAGACGATGCCTGCGGGGTCATATTCAAGCTCCGTGAGGGAAAGCTCATCGGCCGGCAGCACTACTACATGAGCGGCGTGGATCAGAAAGCAGAGGCTGAGATTCTGGAAGCCCTCTTGCAGCAATACTACCTGGATGCTGAGGAGATACCCGAGGAGCTCCTCCTCCCGACCTCTCCGGAGAACCCTGATGCTCTGAGAAGCTGGCTCACGGGTCGTCGGGGCGGGGATGTCGTCCTCACCTGCCCCTCGGAGGGAGAGGAGGCAAAGCTCGTGCGTCTCTCCCAGACAAACGCACGATTTCTCCTGGATGAATTGAAGCTCCAGAAGATGAAGCGGTCCGACTACGTCCCGCACGCGGTGAAATCACTGCAGACTGATCTCCGCCTGCCGGTCCTCCCGCGCAGGATCGAGTGCTTTGATATCTCCAACACCCAGGGGACCGACACGGTCGCCTCGATGGTGGTGTTTGTTGACGGAAAGCCAAAGAAGAGTGAGTACCGGAAGTACAAGATCCGGACCACGCAGGGACCAGACGATTTTGCAAGCATGAGAGAGGTTGTCCGGCGTCGCTACGCACGTCTGCTCGAAGAGCAAAGCAGGTTTCCAGACCTCATTATGGTGGATGGAGGGAAGGGGCAGCTCTCGAGCGCAATGGAGGTCCTGGAGGATCTGGGGGTGAGCGATCAGCCCGTGATAGGCCTGGCGAAGAGACTGGAGGAGGTATTTCTGCCGGGGAGGGGTGAGCCGGAGCTTCTTCCCAAGGCTTCCACGAGTCTCCGTTTACTTCAGCAGATCAGGGACGAGGCACACCGATTTGCCATCACCTACCACCGCTCTCTCCGGACGAAGCGAACGCTGCAGACCGAGCTGGACCTGATAAAGGGGGTGGGGAAGAAGCGGGCGCAGGAACTGCTGGAGGCGTTCGGCTCGGTGCAGGGGGTGGCGTTTGCGACGCCCGAGCAGCTGACCGAGATTGTGGGGGAGAAGGTGGCGGAGAAGATTCGTCACTACTTCCAGACCCCGGAGAACGAAGCCTCGTAGGCCCCGCCCTTGCTGCACCTCCCCCCCTCTAGAAGTCCCAGCTGAGGGTCACCGAAGCGACGACGGTTCTTGGCAGGCCCGGTTCAAGATAGATCGGCTCCCCGAGTGCGTTCAGATCGGGGTTCACCCACCCGGAAGCGGCATAGATCCTGTTGCCGATATTGTGCACGGCGATCGAGACCCTTGCCAGGAGTCTGTTCCGGTAGAGGTGGATGCTATCGAACCCGACAAGGCCGTTCCAGACGGTATACGGGGGGACAGAGAACCTGTTCTCATCATCGGCGAAGTGCCTTCCCACGCCCTGGAGTGAGAGCTGGGCGAAGAAGCCTCCGAAGATGCCGGGGGCCCAGCGGAGCCGGAGATCATAGAAGAGATCGGGAGTGCCCGCGACCTCGTTGCCGGCCAGATTCACGCTCCTCCCCGGCTTCCCGTAGTGGATCGAGTCGACGCGGTAGTCCTCATAGGCGTTGTGCGACAGTGTCAGTGCCCCCAGCAGACTCACTCCTGCTGCAAACCGTGCCGACGCTCCCCCTTCTATACCCATCCGTCGTGTTTCCCCGGCCGTGAAGTAGAAACGTCCGCCCCTGTAAGGGATGAAGTCGTTGCGCACCTGAATCCAGTAGAGAGCGATGTCATAGGTCAACGTCTGGAGGAGGCCGTTTCCCGAAAGGGGAAGTATCTGTTTTGTACCGAGCTCGAGCGTGGTGGACCTGCTGGCATCCAGAAGCGGATTGAGAGCATAGATCGTGTCTGCCCCGAACGTACTGGGCGGGTTCGTTTCATTTCCCGCCGGGACCTCAAGCCCGCCTCCCAGATTCGCATAGAGGCTATGCGCACCGGAGAACCTGTAGGTGAGGCCGATCTTGGGTGTCACTCGCGAGAAGCTCTTTCGGTCGTTCAGTAGGGGCGTCGACGGGTCTTCCTCGTAGAACGACTCGTAGGTGTACGTCACCTTGTCGTAGCGCGCGCCGAGGACGATGCTGAGTCTGTCAGCGGCCATGATTTCATCCACGATGAAGGCGCCGAAGGTGAAGGCTCCCTCCCGTTTGTCTGTCTCTAGCGAACCTCGCTGACCGTTGAGGAGACTGTAGAAGAGAATAGCCCCGTCCTGCAACGATTGGTCGACGCCGAGCTGCAGGACATTCCTGACTGCGGGCGAGATCCTCGTGGAGTTCTTGAAGAGCGCGCTACCCCCGATGTGGTACCGGGTGAAGTCCCGAAACGTGTTGCGCTCGGAACGCTGGAGATACTTTGGCGCGGCAAATGCCGTCAACGAGAGATTGTTGGAGGGGTCGAAATCGTGCGACAACGTGATGCCGACTCTTCCGAGCCGGTTGACGCGCCGCTCGTCACGCTGGACGAACGTCGGGTTGTACGCCAGCGTATCGCTCTGTGCCTGGCGTGGATTCTGACTGAACTGGGAGGATGTAAGGGGACCCGGTATGCGGAATGCACTTGCGGCAGCCGCAAGGTATATCCCCAGACGGGTGCGCTCTCCCAGTGTGGATTCCAGACCGGTGGAGAACAGGGTGCGCTCACTTCTGGTGTGCTCCCGCCAGCCGTTAGAGGAGGTGTGGCCGAGGGAGAGGAACCACTTTCCCGCGCCGACGGGAGCGCCCGCCTGGACCAGGAGTTTTCCGTAGCCGTAGGATCCGGCGATGGTCTGGAGGCTCGCGAAGGGTGAGGCAAAGTCACTGTAGGACATGATATTGACGACCCCTCCGGCGGCGTTTCCCCAGAGAGCGCTTGCGTTCGACCGGATGATCTCCACCCGCCCGGCGCTGGAGAGATCAATCAGGTCAAAGGAAGTCCTCCCGTCCGGTTCTGTTTCCGGTATTCCATCAAGCAGGACCCGCACGCCGCGTGAGGTGCCGGCATTGGATCTCTCACCTGCGGCCCTCGCCCCGAATCCGCGGATGGTGAGCTTCACATCCTGGCTGCCGGCTCTGGACTGGGCCAGGACACCCGGGATTCCTCTCAGTGCTTCGTCGATTCCCCCTCCCCTCAGGTACGACATCTCTCTCCTCTCCAGGACGCTGATTGCCAGGGGAACCTCGAAGACCGAGCTTGCCCTCCTGGCAGCCGTGACAACCACTTCACCGACGGCATAGACAGTATCCTGCCGGCTTTTCTCCGCCTCAGGGCCGGGCATCTCCTTCTGCTGGGAAAAAGCGTAAGGTTGGAGAAGGACAAAGGCGAGGAGGGTCCGGGCGATGGTATGTGGAATTGGTCTGGTCTTCAACATGCGGAGCGGGACCGGATCCAGCGGTTGGCCGTCAGCAGTAGTATAGCGGTAAGTGTCCGGGAAGTCAACCGCCGAGCTGGCGTTGCGAGAGTTCCCGGCACCATTCGAGCCGGGAGAAGCTCCCCCTAGAGCGAACTACGCCCTGGGGATTTAGCTCTCAGGTGGTGTCGGGCGAGGGCCTGGACGGCCTGAACCATTGCTGTCAATCCCAATCCCTTCCCCATGGAGATGTTCTGCCTGAATATCCGCTGAACGATATCGGGCGATACGCCCAGCAGGTCTTCGGGAGGTGATCCCGAAAGGGTTCGGTCCAGTATGGCGGCAAGCGCCTTTGCAGATATTCCGGAGGGGTTCTCCACTGCGAAGTAGAGCCTGACGGTGCCATCCTCCTGTCTCCTCATCCAGACATACGCTTCTGACTCGCAGTACGGGATCTTGTTCTCTTCTGGGAAGGGGCGTGTGGCGATCTCTGGCCCGACCTCCCGGAAGCGCTCGGCGTAGTCGATGAGGAGCGCCGTGCGCTCTTCGGTGCCGGCTGCGGCATCAAACGTCTCGAGGAGAGACCGGAGTTTTGGGATGTCTCGAGTCATCTACTTCTCGATCGGGACGTTCACGAGGTTTCCCCACTCGGTCCAGCTACCGTCATAGTTGCGGACATTCCGGAAGCCGAGGAGGTAGGTCAGAACGAACCAGGTATGGCTGCTGCGCTCTCCAATCCGGCAATAGGCAATGACCTCGTCGTCGGGCTTCAGTCCGGCCTGTGCCACGTAGAGGGAGCGGAGTTCTGCCGCGGACTTGAATGTTCCATCCTCTGGGTTCACCGCGCGGCTCCATGGAATGCTTCTGGCGCCGGGTATGTGTCCCCCTCGCAGCGCGCCCTCGTTCGGGTAGTCGGGCATGTGGAGACGTTCACCCGTGTACTCCTCCGGGCTCCGGACATCCACAAGCGGCAACTGTCGCCCGACGTGTGCAAGCACCTGATCGCGGAAAGCCCGAATGCGTGAGTCATCCCGCTCCGGGATGGTGTAGCGGCTCTGTGGGTAGTGCGGCACTTCTTTGACCAGGGGCCGGCCTTCCTTTTGCCATTTCAGCCTGCCTCCGTCCATGATACGAGCGTTGGTGTGTCCGAAGAGCTGGAACACCCAGAAGGCATAGCAGGCCCACCAGTTGTTCTTGTCCCCGTAGAAGACGACGGTGTGCTCCGGGGTGATCCCAACGCGTGAGACAAGCGACGCGAACCCCTCCTTCTGTATATAGTCCCGCCGGACCTGATCATTCAGGTCGTTCGTCCAATCCACCTGGACCGCTCCCGGGATGTGTCCTGAGGGATAGAGCAGTGTGTCTTCGTTTGACTCCACGAGCCGCACCGAGGGGTCTGAGGAATGCTCCGCAACCCAGTCGGTTGATACGAGCACTTCCGGCTGCGCGAATTCTGGCTGGTGTGGCTTCGTCATGCTGATCTCCTTTCATGGGGGCTCGTCTCTAGTATGGAAACCCCCCCTCGCTTCCAGTGGTTCCCGGGGTTGCTTCTCGCTGGTTCGATTGTGTACCTTCCTGATGCCCCTCCCCCTGAGGGGGCAGCTTATCCCTGGATAGACAAGAGGAAGGAACGCATAGATGAACACCCGATGGAAGCCGGTCCTCGCCCTGACGATCACCTTGTGCACCACTCCGCTCTTTGGGCAGGAGCATCGTGATCGAGCGGTCTTTGAGGTATCCCGAAACGAGTTTCTTGATACGCTGCGTGCAGGATCGGAGAGGTTCCATGCGGCTGAGGAAGAGCCCAAGAGTGTCTTGCGGATGGATTTCGCTGCCGTGGAAGCACCGTCTTCGCCCGAGGAGTTCCGGAGGCGGTGGCACAACCCACCCATCTCTCAGGGGATCACGGGCATGTGCTGGTGTTACGCAACGACGTCGTTCTTTGAATCGGAGGTCTACCGTCTGACCGGCCGGCAGCTGAAGCTCTCCGAGCCGTACACCGTCTACTGGGAGTACGTCGAGAAGGCACGCGGTTTTGTTCGAACAAGGGGAGCATCCTTTTTCGGCCAGGGTTCAGAGGCGAACGCGGTTCCCCGCATCTGGAGGGAGTATGGCATAGTACCGCTGGAGGCCTACACCGGCCTGCAGGGTGGAGCGAGATTCCATGATCACGATTCCCTCTTTGCCGAAATGGAGAACCATCTCGCGTGGGTCCGGACCGCTGATGCCTGGAACGAAGAGCAGGTGCTGGCAACGATACGGGCAATCCTGAATCACCACCTGGGTGAGCCCCCGGAGCGGATCCGGGTGGGCGGGCGGGAGTTGACACCTCAGCAATACCTGGAAGAAGAGGTTCGCCTGAATCTGGATGAGTACGTGGATTTCCTCTCCTTGATGGAGAAGCCATACTACCAGCAGGTGGAATTTGAGGTCCCGGACAACTGGTGGAGAGATGAGAGCTACTACAATGTTCCGCTGGATGTCTTCATCGGGATTCTCAAGAGCGCTATCCGCAACGGCTTCACCCTCAGCATCGGGGGGGATACATCGGAACCGGGATACGAAGGTCATGCAGGCATCGGGGTTGTCCCGACGTTTGATATTCCGTCTGACTACATCGACGAGAGTTCCCGGCAGCTCCGTTTCAGCAACGGGACGACTGAGGACGACCATGGGATCCACCTGGTAGGGTATCTGGAGAAAGACGGGAAAGACTGGTACCTCGTAAAGGACTCCGGGAGCAGCTCCCGCAACAACAGCCATCCGGGTTACTACTTTCACCATGAAGACTTCGTGAAGCTGAAGATGCTCGGCTTCATGGTTCACAGAGACGCAGCGCGGGAAGTTCTGGAGCGGTTCTCGCAATAGTGGTGTTCGAGGTTCAGTCTCCCGTTGCATGGTCCTTTCTTTCCCTGTATATTCGCCCTAACACATGATGGAGGAGGTATGAAAAACAGACTGCAACTGCTCTTCATCGGTGTCGCCATCATCGTGGCGTTTCTGGTGGGCCGGAGCATCACTGCCGACGCACAGGAGAAGGCTGAGCCCCGCGTGACCTGGGAGTACATGGATGGAGCCAACTTCACGGCGGAGCAGCTCAACACGCTGGGGGCGGAGGGCTGGGAGCTCTGTGTTCTCACCACCTACAGCAGGGATCTCTACTTCATCCTGAAGCGCCCGAAGTGAGCTGTTGATTCGACTCGCGGGGTTTCGTATATTGGGTGGCGGCACGGGCGCTTAGCTCAGCTGGTCTAGAGTGTACGCCTCACACGCGTAAGGTCGCAGGGATTTCAGGTACGCTTTCGCCGATTTGATTGCTGCTGTTGACGGAATTGTTGATTGGAGGAGGTCAACAATGCCCGTCTCCCGCCGTGTTTATCTCACTCGCCGCTCCAACGGCATCTACTACGTCGGTCATCTTCAAGAAGGCTGTGATATGCCATACCCTGTGAGACAGATTCCGGCTTAGTGTAAGAGACGCCTGAGTGCTTCATAAGGTGTGCTTCCGTTGAATGCGCCATGAGGGCGA